>Ga0116227_10012168_pt1 | contig 14139 bp, 15 predicted proteins | sample S1TSphgellanicum_FD_89693 | JGI IMG/M metagenome (GOLD analysis project Ga0116227, IMG submission 89693) | Host-associated microbial communities from peat moss isolated from Minnesota, USA - S1T2_Fb - Sphagnum magellanicum MG | ecosystem: Host-associated > Plants > Peat moss > Unclassified... | reverse complement strand
TTTGTATTTGTTGGCATTTTGCCCTGTTTTAACATTGAAAATGCTGATTGAAAGGATTGTATATCTGTAATACCAAGATCAGATGCCAGACTTTTAACATCAATAGTTCCTGATAATTTTTCTGGAGATTTTTCCTTAGTTAACACATCATCCAAACTTTTTTCAGTTGATGCATCTGAGATATTTTCATCATCATTTTCAACAATTTTTGATAATTTATTAGATAATTTTCTAAAATCTTCCGTTAGGTATTTTGAATTGAACATATTAATCTCTCGATGCCTTTCATCATATTTATGCAAAAACAGTTTTTGATTAATGGCAAATGATTTAGACTAAATATATTAAAAGGATTCAATATTGTGTCTGAAATAAAAAACTTTCTCGATGAATTAGATGGGTTTATTCCTGCAAAGAATAAACATACTGTCATTGATAGTCGAGCGTCACATATTATTGCAAGTGTTACTAATTTGGTACATTTGATACGTGAAAGTTATTCTGAAGAAGAAGCAAATGAATTAACAAAACGGTTGTATCGAAGCATAATGACAGAAGATCACAGAAAGTTTTCTCGAAAGATTAAAGAATTCAAGGAAAAGAAATGAAACTTTTTGAATTAATTGATGATCAAGAAAATTTAAATGAAATGAGTTCATTGATTAATTTTATTGGATCAATAGCAAAAAAATATCATAGTAAAATCGGAACATATGAAATGCGAGTTGCCATTAATAAAAATATGGCACAATTTAGTCGATTAATGTCAAGATATAATATGTCATGGAAAACTTTGACAATGTTTGCCCTATATCATTTTTTCAGAAATGGATTAAATTTGGATGATAATGATATTATTGATGTTATTAATACTGGTATTGGCGATCAAAAATCACAGAAAATATCTAAAGGTTATGTTATTGATAAAAATAAACGTAATCCTTTTATCGCACTGTTAAAAAATAAAACTCCAAACGATCAGTATATTGAAGATATCGTTGATAAAATAATGGCAGCGGCAATCCTTCGTTCATCTGAGCGCAATGATGAAAGGCAATCAGGTGTTAATCCACACGGTATATCTAAAAATAAAAAGAATGGCAATAATCAGTCTAATACTAATCAATCAACCACAAATACAGCGCAATCACAAAATGCTCAAAATCAAAGCCAGCCTGCGACTGCAACTTCATCGACATCAAATATAGTATATAACAATTATAATGCACCGGCAGTTTCTAAACCGTCTCGAAATGCACGGTCAGATTTTATTAAATCCAGAGTATTGGATATTCTTAGTCAAAAGAATGGAAAAGATGGAATAAAGAGAGCCATAGATTATTTGACCGATGAAATGGATAAACTTGATAATAAACCAGTTCCACAAAATAGTATCAGTGCCAAAAAAGATAGCAACGGCAATTGGGAAATTTAAATTATTGACTTCATATGATATCATATACTATTATTTCAAATGAGTAAATATAGTAAAATATTGTATAGGTGAATCATGAAGGCAAGAATAGACCATCCAGAAGATCTCATTGCTGAAGAGGGAGCAATTGGTGCACAACGTGCATTGGATGCATTAGTTGAAGTAGCAAAAAATCCAAAAAAAGTCAGTTTGAAATTTGACGGTTCACCAAGTCTTATCTTTGGTTGGGATGATAAAGGTTTTGTTTTAACAGATAAAAGTGGATACGGTGCAAAACGATATGATGGTTTTGCTAGAAGTCCACAAGAAGTAAAAGATATGTTGAATGGTGTGACAGGCCGTAGAATAAACGCTGTGACACAAGAAGATATTCAAAAGAGAAATATTTTTGCAACCAAAATCGCCAATTGCTATAATGCATTAAAATCATTAGTTCCCAAATCTTTTAAAGGATATTTACAAGGGGATCTATTATGGACAAAAACTCCTGCAATAATTGATGGTAATTATGTTTTTGGTCCATTAAAAATTAAATATAAAGTGCCAATCAATAGTGATCTTGGAAAAAGGATTAAAAATAGTAAAATTGGAATTGTTATTCACAGTTATCTTTCTGGTCAAGATGAATATGAGTCTAGATCAATTGATGGATTAAAATCACTTAGATTGAATAATATACCCGAAATTGTTATAGTGCCGCATGAATTACACATTTCACAAAAACTTAACCTTACACAGACGATAATCGATAAAATACAAAAAATGATTGATAATTCAAATCAGTCAGTAACTGAATTATTGAATGGAGATATCAAGAGTCTTAGTCATTTGTTGAAAAGTTTTTTGGCATATAAAGCAAGTACTGGTAATGGAAATTATACCAACTCACCGAGTGAATTCATTCAATGGATTAACAGTGATGATAGTAAAACATCTGACCAAATGAAATCCAATATATTAGATTGTTTGAAGAAGCATAAAAATGGTTATAATAATTTTTGGATACTTGTCCAAACAATCACTCGTTTAAAATTATTTTTAAAAAATCAATTGGATAAAATTGCTGAAACAAGTATTCATGCAGAATTAAGTGATGTTGTTCATCCAGATTTAATTGGCAAACATGGTCATGAAGGATTCGTTGCAGATACTATTTTTGGCAAAATTAAATTGGTTAATCGACATGATTTTATGCGTAAAACTCCAATAGCTGAAAATGCTAGTGGTGGATCAACAAGTTCTGGATCGATTGCCAGTATTGCAAATCCTGTAGGAAATGTTATAAGTAGAACGCCAAATTTATTTGGATATGTTCCTTATGCTGTACCTAAAAAGAAACGGAAAAAGAAACAATGACAAACATAAATGATATGACTGAAGAAGAACAAATAAAAATAATTATCAAAAATACGTTTGTTATCCAATATATTGATAAACCCACCGAATTAGTTCAATTAGCAGCTGTTGAACGTAATGGAGATACAATTCGATATATTAAAAATCCATCTGAACGAGTTCAATTAGCGGCTGTTAAAGATTATGGTTATGCAATCAAATATATCTATAATCCAACTAAACAAGTTGTAATGTTCAGTTTATTAAAATTATTACATGATGACAAGATTAAGTTTGTTAAAGAGTTATTGGAGAAATACGCAGATAGAAATTATCCTGAATTTGAAATAATTCGCCAATCAATTGAGGCAGATAAATGAAAAACATAAATGATATGACTGAAGAAGAACAAATTAACGACGTTTCAGTTGATCCATATGTTATTCGATATATTCAAAATCCATCTGAAGCAGTTCAATTAATCGCAGTTAAACAAAATGGATCCTTAATATATTTTATTAATGATCCAAGTGAAGAAGTTCAATTGGCTGCTGTTGGTCAACATGGGTATGTAATTCACCTTATCAAAAATCCATCCAAAGATGTATTAATTACTGCTTTATTAAAATTGTTACAAGGTGGCAATATTGAGTTTGTTGAAAATTTGTTAAATAAATATTCAGATAGAAATTATCCTGAATTCGATATAATTCGAAAATCAATCGATCTAGATAAATGAAAATTTTAAATAATATGACTGAAGAGGAACAAAATATCCTGATTCTAATATTCTAATAGATTCATTAATGAAACTTCAAAAAATATTCAAATATTTATTCTAGATTACAACATATTTAGATTGGCTGGTAAGAATTGACTATTATCTACAAGTCAATCCCGTATGAAGTATAATTATATGAATTTTTAATATTAAAATATAATCAAAATCAATTTTGAAATAAATACAATTGCAAAAACAAACATTGCATTATTTTATAGGAGAACTAAAATGACAGATATGGTAAATGGAGCAGTCCGCGCTGGTGAATTTCTTACCGGTAATATGGATTGGTTCAGCTTTGCAACTATCGTACCAGTTGGCCAAACTAATGTAACTACACCAGTTGTTGACCTTCCAGGTTATCAAGCTTACGTTACATTGGGTTCTTGGGTAAACGTTACTGTAGTTGACGGAACCGGTACAGCTCAGACTTATTCAACACTGAATTCTTATCTTGATGCATTTTATATGCAGCGTAACCTAAATTCACTTATCAGCACATTCGCTGGTCGTGCTAATCCAGTTGCTGTTAGCGTTAAGACTCTTCCAACAAGCATTAACGGTACAGCAATAAATGCTCATACAAGCGTTTATTTTGGTCAAGCTGGTTATCTAAACGGAACAGGTACTTCGGTATTTGGTTCTGCATATACAACTGGTAAAACCATTTATATTGTTAACCTAGCTACTGAAAAGACTCTTCTTTGGTCAGGTACTGGTGATGGTACAAATGCCAATGGGTATAATATTCTTGCAAGCAATAGCATTGGCGGCCTCGATGGTCTCGCTGTTTATGATACTCAGTCTGCACAGGTTCTTGCTGATTCCACACAGAGCTCAACAGATCCGTTTGCAACAAAGAATACCGTTGCACCATATGTTGGTTCATGGGAAACATCAAATGCAACCAATGCCAATACAATGGCTGTTGTTGGTTTCAATCTTGCTGGCACACTTCTTGTATAATATTTGATATTATTACAAAAAGACTATTCAAAGGGCACATATATGTGCCCTTTGTCATGACTAAAAAGTTTTGTATCAATGTTTTTTTGAATTAAGGCTAAATAATTAATAATTTTGGTGAAAATTGGATGAAAAACTTACATAAAATATTTGATGAAACTTTTCTAACTGAAAAGGCATTTATACGTAAAAATAAAAAACTTAAAATAGTTAACAAACGAGTAGTTGAAGCAACGACACCAAAACAAGCTCCACTTTTTCCAATTGACAGGATCAGACCATGAAATCACTGAACGATTATATTAATGATTTGGATCCTATTTCCACTAAGGAGAACGCAATGAAAAAACTTAAAAAATATGCACAGTCTGATCTTGAGGGAAATGAAGCATTATATGAAACCAATGCAGATCGTTGGAGTCGTAATGCAAAACATCAAATGGCAAAAAGTGAACTGTCAAATACTGAAGAAATTACTACATTTGAAAAAGGTGAAACTGTTATTTATGAAAATAATGAAGTCATTGTTAAAATTCCACAAGGAGCAAATGGAAAAGTAGGAATAATGTTTGAAGGACATCTTAAAATGGTTTCAAAATTCAAAATTATGAAACTAGATGAAGGCGCGATTGGTGGAATGCTTAATATTGCACCACTTAATAGAATGATGCAGTTGGCTGGAATCAATACAGCAAATATTATGGAACCAGTTACTGAAACGATTTTGAATGAAACAGATGTTGATGGTATGTTTTCACAATTGGTTACATCTGCAACCAATCTTCCACAATATAAAGGCAATGCTGAAGCTGCTAGATTATACGTAATTGGTAGTCTATTGGCTCTTATATATAAGGATATAACTACCAATAAATTTCAAACGGTCACTGGACAAAGTAAAATGCAAGAGCTTAATGTATTGGGTCCAATGGGTGCAGATTTAATTAAATCTTCTCAGTCAATAGTTCAAGGACAAAAATAATGCGTTTTGCGGAAATATCCTCTGGCATACAAATGGCATTAAGTAATGATGAATTCTCGTTAATTGAAAAAATAAGATTGAGTAACGAACCATATATGGCAAAGGAACTGAGTGACTACGAAAGGGAAATTGCAAAAAAATTAATTCAAAAAGATATTCTATGTAGGGCATCAATTGATGATAAATTATATTATGTTTATATTGAAATGGAAAGTTGGAGATAATATATGATAGTAGCCCCAGAAGATCGAAATGAGATGCAACGAATACTTGATGCATTAAATGGTAAAACTTCAAAAATTGTTGAAAATTCACAACAGCCAAAAAATAATTATGTTGAACTTGCTGGTCCTGGACAACCAACGTCTCATGATATTGATGCAATGTCTCAGGTTCTTTCAAGATTGAATAAAGTTACTTCAACAGTAATGGAAAATCGTTATATTGATCCACAACTTAACGAAGCTTTGGACACAAGAAGAATCGGTAACAGTGTTAAATTACAAAATTATCAAATCATGATTCAAGAAGATCAATCTAGATTAGCCGGAACTCAATATTATAGCATATATCATTCCTCTACTCAGGATATCATTGCAGATAATATTTCATTATATGAAGTTGCGCTATCTGTTGTTAAATTATTGAATAATGGCAAATATGTTAATTCACCTGAAATAACACGTTTATTTGAACATGATGATAGATATACTTCGAATAGAACAGATGCAGTTAGATTTAAACGCAGAATGAAATTAGCTCAAAAGGAAAGAGATTTTCAAAAGAGCGATCTTTATGAAAGTAGAATGCAACGCAGTCTTGATAATGCAATGACTGCAAAACGAGAGATTAAAAATATTATTGGTAAGAAATAATAAAATTATTGGTTTGTATAAATATATCGAATAGTTTCAACTTGCATGAATAATTAATTATACAAGCGATACCTGGAGAGAATTTTCTATGCGAATCAAAGATTTTCAAAGTGATACAAGTAAACAATTAAATCAAATTTTATATACTTTGAGATCACTACATAAAGTTGATCTCAACCTTGAGAGTAGATCTCTTGCATCACTTCAAAGAATTAGTGAAAGCAGTATAAAAATTAAGAACAAAATAATAACTGAAAGTCGTTTTAATACATATAATAGCAATCCAGAATATGCAAAACATATGTTGATTATTGAAGCTGTCAAAATCTTTCTTAAGGAAATTGCACCAAAACGTCGTCGTAGAAATACGCTTAATGAAGATATTTCTGGTACTATACAGCCAAATCAACCTCAACAGCCAGGTAATTCACAAACAAATAATAATACACCACCTGGTTCTACCACATCCAATACATCGAATGCCACGGTAAACGGCAATAATATCACTGTTCAAAGAAATGGTCAGACCAAAGTTATTAATTCAAATCAATTAAGCAATATGCGAAATCAAGGTTATGAAGTGGTTGGTGATGTGAATGAATCTAGAATTAAAATGACGCCTGAATTGGCAGCACTTATGAAACGATATGGTATTACACCAAATGGAATTGAAGAAAATAAAATTAAAAGAGATATGAAAATGAAAAAAATCAAAAGAATTAATGAAAACACATTGTCATATAGGAAAACACCAGAATTAATGGCTCTTATGAAAAGATATGGTGTAAGTACAGATGGTGAAGTAGATGAAGCAAATGCATTTGATAGAGCAGCTGCTTCAGCAAGAGTTCAAAATAAAAAAACATTTGAATTTCCTAAAGGCAGCAACACAAAGTATCCAGAAAAAATGGGTTTATCAACTGCTAAAAAAATAGTTGATGAAGAGAATGATTTAGTTCCACATTCTGGTATTAAAATGACACCTGAATTACTTTCTCTTATGAAAAGATATAATGTAAAGCCAAATTCAAAATCATTGGTTCTTGATAGACTTGCAGAGAATAAAGTAAGAATGACGCCCGAATTGGTAGCGCTTATGAAACGATACGGCATTGCTCCAAAGGGTAATGTAAATGAATCAGATGTTGATGCGTCCAATATTGATTATGATAAACTCACCAAAGAACATCTAATTGCTGCCAAAGCAGCTCGTGACAGTAATGATGCCGAAGACTTACAGAAGCATGTAGATTTATCCAATTACTATAGAATTAAGTCTGGTGAAGAACCAAGTAAGCGAATAATTGATAAAGATAGATTTTGTAAATATGTTGAAAAGAAGTATGCAACTGATATCAAGTTGAATGAATCCAAAATATCAAAAAAAAGAAATAATTTGAAAGAAAGTAAATCCATACAGGACTATTTAACTTTAGCCAAGAAATGCGATGATAACGCCCGGATTGCTAGCGAAAGAGGTCCAGGTCGTGATATGGGTGATGAAGAATCCAAACAAAAATGGGAAGATTTGGCTGATTATTATCGTTTAATGGCGGGTGAAAAGCCAAGTAGACCAATAAAAGACAATGCACGGTTTTTAGTACAAATGGAAAAAATATTTAATTTGAAAGAAGGCAAAAATATTTCGAATATTGTATCAAAAAAAAAATCGATAAGAGAAACTACGGATTTTGACGATCATCACGCATCTATTGCACGTAGTGAATTATATCGTAATACAAAATATGCAATGGACATGTTTAAGATGATCAAACCAGGATTTCAAGTTGATGGTTGGATATCTGCAAACTTGGCATCTGCTGCAGAAACATTGGATCAAATATATCATCATTTAGATTATACTGAAAAATATGAACCAGAATCACTACCAGAAGATATGGATCTTGATGTTGGTGAAGAGGGACCAATAGATGAATCACCAGATATTGACGATTTCAGTGTTGATCGAGAAAATCTAATGTTAATTGTTGAATATAGCACAAAGCTATTCAATTTAATACAGCCAGGTGATAAAATTGAAGGTTGGATAGCTATGAAGTTGACAACTTCAAGTGAAAAAATAAGCAGTGCAAAACACTATTTGGAATATAAACAATTTGAAATGCATGCAGGGGATATGATTCCAGAACCAGTTATAACAAAGGCATCAATAAAAGAAAATATTGGTACACTATTAATGAAAATGATGGTTACCGAAGATCAAGATCTTGAACATGCACAAACATTATTGGCTTGTAAGGCACTCAGTGATGAATTTCAATCAATTGCTGAAAAAGTTGCAAAAATGAGTGTTGAAGATTTGATGCCACTTGTTGATACAATGAAATCACAATTTGGGTTGGAACAGGCTGAAGGTTATAATGCCGTTATGAAATCTAATTTCGATGCGGTTTTGTCTGCTGCTTCAGTTGCAAAAGATGGTAGTGATAACGCAATATTACAATTGCAATCAGGCGGTATTCCAGGACAATCTACTGATATAGAAAATTCTGATGATAGATCAACAGATGATCTAAATGACGATACATATGATGATACAGAAGATGATGGATTGAATTCAACACCTCCTGCTTCTGGAAAGCCATCGAATCCCGTTGGTAGAGAAAAGAAAGAAGCACAAATTAGTGAGAATTGGAATAACAAAATGAATCCAAATTCCAAGGATAAAGGAAAATGGAAAGATTACACAATTGCTGAATTAAAGGCAAAAAAGAAAAAACTAATGGATAAAGAAACCCGCAGTGCATCTGAACAAAAAGAAGTTAAGGAACTTAATTTTGCTATTCGTGCAAAACAAAACGATAAATGGGGATCAATCAAAGAAGCAAATACATTCATTAAAGAAAATAGAAATCGTTTTGTGTCTAAATATGGTGAACAAAAGGGTGAATCAGTTCTATATGCAATGGCTTGGAAAAAGTTTAGCAATAAACCAGCCGAATATGTCCGTGCTAAATCTTTACTTGAATCCAATAGAATTAAACTTGAAAAACTTAATTCCAACTTTGAATCACACAAAGTAAAACATAAACGCGATATTAGAGAAGGTAGAATTATTGATTCAACAAATACTGGATATGGTTTGGAAGGCGAAGTCATACTTAATAAAATCGCTGAAGTGAAATCTTCAAATAAAAAAGCACTGTCAACACTTAAAAAGCATATCAATAATGGTGCAAAAAAATTAGCTGAAAGACAACGAATTAACAAAAAAATTACAACAATTAAAGAAGCTAAAAATACAGCACCATATGGAGTGACTTGGAAAACCAAATCAGGAAGAACTCAAAGAAAGTTTTTTGAAACTGCTGATTTGAGAAGTCTATGGATCAATTTAAAGAAAAAGACTATTCTAAGTGAGAATTTTGAGTATATCAATCCAATTGATTTTGATAACGAATTGAACCGACTTTTAAACAAAAGGATATAATTTGCAATGCGTTATTCAGAATTTTCTGTGGTTCCTACATCTTCAATGGAAGCTTATAATAGCATAATAGACATTATAACTGTGTATATGAGTAAAAATAGAAAATATATCCCAATGGATATTATTATGTCTATTCTTCATAATCAAGGTTATGATATTACTCCAAGAATGGTAATGGATTATTTGGAAACAAATGATAATGTTGAAAATGTTACTAGTACAAAGATTTATTTGAAAAATGATGATGCCGATATGGGTATGATTCCAAAAAATAAAAAAGAAGATGCAGGAAATCATATTAAGGATATGGCAGATTCAGAAATTGGTTCAGACGACGAAACCAAAAACATAAAACATGTTAAAAAATTAGCTAAAAGGGCTATAGGGAAATCTTAATGGCAACAGGTACTATTTTTATTACAGCTTCTGATGCACGACAAAATCCAATTCGTGAACGAATAATTCATGATGAAGCAAGAGCGATTGAAAGCGTTATTTTGGATGCTGTAAAAAATGGGTATTTTAATGCTACTATATCCGATAATACTCCCATGACTCAAAGCACGCCGCTTGGTGGATTTGTTTCAGCCGTTGATGCTAATACTGGAACATTCACTATTTTCAATCATCCATTTTATCAAGGGGATGTTGTACAAGTTAATTCAACCAGTGCAACTCCTTCACCAATACTATCAACATCTTTTTATTACGTAATTTATATAGACAATAATAATATTAAATTAGCATCGTCTTTTCAAAATGCAATGTCAAATCGTCCAACATCAATAGCTTTGACAAATGGACTATCTTCTATAATTTTAGATGATCATGGATCAGGATATATTAATGCACCGGTTATAACAATATCTGGAGGAAATGCCAGCTCATCAGCTTCTGCAATTGCATATCTAGCAAGTTATGGTAGTGTTAGTGATATTGGGGTTATAACATCAGGAGGTGGGTTCACAGACGTACCATTGGTTCAAATTACATCACAAGGTACCGGCGCAGTGGCTGGAGCTATTTCATTTAAGGTTGTTAATTTTACTGTTTCGGCACAGGGAGCAAATTATCGATTAGGAGATTCATTATTAATTGGTGGAGGAATAGGAACGCCAGCAATTGCCACTGTTACTCAGGTTTCAAATGGCGCAGTTCTTTCGGTAAGTGTTAATAATGCAGGAAATTATTCTGTATTACCAGCATTGGCAAACGTTCCAACTACAGTGAGTCCTAGTGGAGGAAGTGGCTGTACACTAAATTTATCAATGGGCATTAATTCCATAGCAGTGGCTTCTGGTGGTTCCCAATATATTGCTAATCCATTGGTATTGATTTCAGGTGGATCTGGAACTGGAGCAACGGCCACATGTTCGGTAGTTGCAGGGGCGGTTGTTTCAATATCTGTAACAAATCCTGGTCAAGATTTTACTTCTACACCAAATATTACATTTAATAATGGCAATAGTGCACAGGCTATAGCAATTTTGCAACCAACCTCAATTGGCAATATTGTGCTTACTAATAATGGTGGAAATATATACACCACATCACCATCGATATCAATTAATTCTTCAGGCAGCGGAGCAACCGCTGGTCAAGTATACATGAGAGTTTCTACGGCAACACTTTCCTATAATGGTACTGGTTATAGCAATGGTGATATATTATTGGTTTCTGGAGGTCTTGGTTCAACTGGTGCAACAATTCAAGTGGTTGCGGTCGGAACGCTAGGTGAAATTGTCACATATAATTTATTGACAGGTGGATCATATAGCCAAATCCCACTACTGAGTAATAATACCGTATTAGGTGGAACTGGGAAATCTGCAACATTTAATTTAACACTAGGTATTGATAGCGTTTCCGTTGGAAACCCAGGTTCCAATTATACTACTCCGCCTGCTGTAACCATCAACAGTTTAACTGGAAGTAATGCATATATAACGTCAACTCTTTCAAATACAATGGTTTCAAGTTTAAACGTTGTGATGAATGGGGAAAATTTTGCTGAAATTCCATCAATTGACATTTCAAGTGGAAGTGGTGCAACAGCAATCGCACATTTAACATCCACAGGCGTTGGCAATATTACAATTACAAATTCTGGCACAAATTATAGTTCAGCTACCGTTACAATAAATGGTGATGGTGTCAATGCCACAGCAATAGCTAATATTAATAATGGTTCAATATCAAATATTGTTATTGAAAATCCTGGTACAAATTATACATATATTTCAAATATCATTATTAGCGGCGATGGCATTAATGCTGCCGCCACCGGAACTATTACGCCAACAAGCGTAAACTATATTTCATTATTAAATAATGGCAGTAATTATACTAGTAATCCTAACATTGTTATCAATGGTGGGGCAACTGCAATATCATATCTAACTCCAGCTGGCGTTGATAGGATTGATGTTACACAAGGCGGAGAGAATTATACAAGTCCACCAATTGTTGCTGTAATTCCAAATGGAAATCAACAGGGAAATGCAACATCTCCAAGCACAAGCGCAAGTATTGGATTTAGCGTTGATCATGTCATAATTACTGATCCTGGTGCCAATTATCAAACAACGCCAACTATCGCTTTTAGTGCACCACAGGATTTAAATGGTAATATTGCCACTGCTACCGCGACTATTGGTGTCGGACAAGGCACTATATCAATAAACAAATATCTTCAAAGTTATGATTATTTTTCAGCATGGCAAGGCACAACAATGTCTGATCCGAATTTAAGTAGACCATATAATGATAGAATGGATACAATCATAACATACTTCACTAGTATGGGTTATAATATATTGCGCCAAACAAATCCTGCAACAAATAATACTTTAATATGGCAAGTTACTTGGTAAAATATGCGAAGTAGTTTTGGTCCAGAAGAATTTTTACTAAAAAGTAAGAAATCTCACATTCAAGCACTTGTTGCATTAACTGAAACTATGTCATTGGAAGATATTGAAAAGCTTGAAGAAAAACCTGACATAAAGCGTGGTTTGAGAAATCTAGTAATACGACGAGATCAAAAGAAATCAGCGAGTATTGCAGATATACTCGCTGATCGTATGATAATAAAACATCATCCAGAACTTGCTAAACAGCTTGGATTATTATAAGTTATTTCTTTTTACAATTATCAAAATGATAACGCTTCATATTCAAACTTCCACCTATTGAATTACAATGTGGACAAGTTACTTTTTGACGATTTAGATTGTTATTACCTACCCGATTGTGAGTACCAGCAGTTACTCTTTGATTATTGACTTTTCTCTGAATTTCACCACCAAAGAAATGATGTGTTCCATTTGAAATTCTTTCATCATTTTCTCGTAAACAATGATGAGTACCGTTATCCAATCGTTCTTGATTTGATTTACTCTGTATTTCTCCGCCAAGAAAATGATGTGTTCCATTCTCAACTCGTTCCTGTTGTTTTATTGACATTTTGACTTTACTATCCTCTCGTAAGGAAGAATGTCTACCATCTGCTAACATAGTATCATTCATAGTGGGTCCTAGAAAATGATGAGTTCCATCTTCAACTTTTTGATTTTGAAGTTTTCTTACTCTTTCTGAACCACCATTTTTCTTTAGCCATGGATGGGTACCGTTTTCAACTCTTCGTTTGTTCACCAAACCACCTAATAAATGATGAGTACCTTCTAAAACTCGTCTTGCATTAGTTCGTCGTGAAACTTCTCCTCCCAACCATGGATGAGTTCCATCTTTAACTTTTTGCAATGCCCTATCTCTTGCATTAATACCGCCACCGTTCTTTTTTAACCAAGGATGGGTACCGCATTCAACTCTTTGGTTTTGAAATAAACTGCATAATTCTGATATTTCATTTACTGATAGATTCATTTTTCTAGCTATTAGAAAACATGCACCGTAGTCTTTTTGCAAATAATGAATATCAAAATGTTCTTGAATCGTAACGCACTTTAAATTAGTAGGATCATTATTTGAATGATTTCCGTCTATATGATGAATTTCATAACTTCTACCATCTTCATCTTTTGGAATAATACCATAATGGTTTTCATAGATTTTTCGGTACTTCGCCGTACCGCAATAAATACACAACGCTGATGTCTCCTTAATAACATTAGAACAGGTGGGACTTCCGATCCGCGACCTGTACTAATATTTATCAAGAAGATTGAAGCATTATAATAATGGCGCTATCCACATTGAGTGTTGGTAATATCTGAATTACCTACATCTACTGGATTTCCCTCCGTAATGACACAGGTATTGATATCAATATCATCGATATCAACATAAGCATCA
>Ga0116227_10012167_pt1 | contig 14140 bp, 6 predicted proteins | sample S1TSphgellanicum_FD_89693 | JGI IMG/M metagenome (GOLD analysis project Ga0116227, IMG submission 89693) | Host-associated microbial communities from peat moss isolated from Minnesota, USA - S1T2_Fb - Sphagnum magellanicum MG | ecosystem: Host-associated > Plants > Peat moss > Unclassified... | reverse complement strand
TTCCAAGCTTGGTGGCCATTGGAATGTTCCAAGCTTGGTGGCCATTGGAATGTTCCAAGCTTGGTGGCCATTGGAATGTGAAGGATAAACACCTTTTCACCTCTTCCATTTTCCCCCAACAACTTTATTTTACACCCTCAATTTTTCCCTTTGACCTTACGATTTTACTTTACCATGGTCCTAAGCCGTTACTCCCGCCTTTCTTTCCTCTTCTTCGAATTATAAATTACGATTGCGCACCTCAACGTAACAAGTCTTTCCCACCTCCATTGTCAAATTGATTTCGATTGAAGATCTAACCTTTTTTTTCCTTTGCTTGAAATTATGGTGTCGCGCATGGTCTCATCTTACGGGCCGCAAGCCGCACAAGCGAATGAAGAACCGCCTCCGGAATCGTCCCTAAATCTTACCCTAACCTAACATCCTCGATGAAAAACCCGAACCTCGAAAAGTGCGTGCTCGTTTTGAAGTCGAACCTCCTCGAGCCTGGTACTATCACATTTTTCCGAACTCTCGCACCCTGGTGATCTTGTTGCAAGTTGACCTCGCTTCTGGTGACGAACCCGAGACTGTTTATGAAGGTTGTTACGAAACTGAAGATACTTCTATCTTCGCATGGTCTTCAGTTCCCGATGTTGGTCATTATCGTTGGTTGCACGGTCCAATTCGTCGACTGCCTCCCAATAGCAAGGCGGACTACCTAGTTCGCACCATCCGGTGCATCTTAGATTTCCTGCAGTTGTGAACTATCATTAAGGCATAACTCAGGATTCTACATGTACTTGTAGCTCCTTGCTAAACTTATCCTTATTATAAATAAATGTTTCAATTATCATTAGACTCTTATTGCTATTAACACACTATCATACTATCTGTTTAATTGTTGAGTTGCTTTGAATTAACCTTATGTTCAACGGCTTGAAGATTATTCTACCTCTATTAAATCTTTCACCAACACCCCTTTGACTACTTTAAGAATTTTTAACATCCTTGCTACTTTCTACATACTATAACAAGACTAATGTTATGTTGAACACTGTAAATTTTGGTGTCTACTTCTACCCCCAACCCTCTAGAGATTTCTCGCCCCTAATTATGCAACAAAGTTTCTAAAACTACGGTTATTAGCCTTTGCTAAAGAAAAGAACTAATCCAACTCCTTAATCACCAATAACACATTTCGAAAAAGAAAATAACCCCCTTCGCACCATGCACATTCATCACCCTATGAAGTCGCTAAAAGCCTTTAATAACCTCACCCCATTCAAATAACCCTGATGTAACTGTTAAAAACTGAGACTACCGCACATGGTTGTGTCGGTATGGTTCACAAGGGCCTACAAAAGTGCGGGCCAAGAGTGAAGCCCAGGAGTCACATTTTATGTTCCTAGGAGTGTGGGAGTGTGGGAGTGTGGGAAGGAATGAACCTTCACACTCCCAAGTGAGCTCCCATTTTGGGAGTTGAAGTCTCAATGGACTCCCGAATCTTTAGAAGGTGATTGTAAGGGTCAAAATTCATTGGATTGAAAAGTTCCTTATATCATTGGAAAACTCTTGGAACATAGATGTCTAAAATGGGTTTTCCTGACCCATTTGGGTAAGTAAAACATAAGTTATGGCAAAGAGAAAGGTCAAGAGTCAAATTGTCAATTTGACTCCCGACCACTACAAGTCGGGAATCACCCTGACTTCCTTGCGTGTAGGTGGCGTGCCACATATTGTTGGAAAGCTCTCAATGAGGGCTATAACTTTGCTTTAGACTTCACCTGAATCAGAGGTCTTCACACAAAGTTATGGGCTTGCAGGAGTCCTAATTTTGAGAATTTTGGGACTCCCACTTGGGAGTTTCGGGACAAAAATGACATTTGGGTGCTGGTCCCGTGGCCAGGCACAAAGTATACTATAAGGGGCAAGGTGGTGGCTTCCCCCAAATCCAGGTTGTGATGAGTCTTGTGAGTCTGTGTTTGCCCATGTTTCATCAATGCACCAAAAATGCTTTAACTATGCACTAACCAACTTGTGGTTTGGTTTGTGCAAGTCCATGTAAGTAATTGAATTGCTTGTCACTCTTCTTAGTCCCCATCCTGAAGCTCCATCACACCCCTCTACCCCCAAAATGTTGTGAGCCAGGGAGCGTGTCCCAACTCCTCCTTCCGTTGTCTTCACTTCTGGACTTGGAATGAGTCCATCAAAGAGCTTGGGGGTGCATCATATGGGGTCAGCATTCTATGAAAGGTTGGAAGAGAAAGATTTGAAGAGGAAACAACAGATGATGAAGGCAACATTGAATTCATAAATAATGAACCCTTTGTAAAACTCTTTACTCAATAAATTATTAGTTAATATTTTAAGGTTTTTGGGAATATATAAGAAGGTTTGAGTTCTCATTTCTTCCTTTTTGTGGAATTGTGAATGTAGGAAGAGAGAGAGGAAGAGGAGAGTTCAAAAGTTCGTGAGACCATCCCCAAGAGCCAAATATGTTTTCTTTTCTTACCATTGTTTGTTTTTTTACTTCCATCTTCTTGAGATCTAGTTGTTTGTGTTTTTTGTTTTGCTTTCTAGCTTGAGGGGAGGGGGAGTACAATGAACCTGAACTTGAACTTGGGTTCTTTTTTTTAAATTTTTTTTGTTATGCTTGCGTCGAACTAGGTTGAGAATAGTTTGGTGGAGGGTGGCTTGATGAACCTAAGCTTGAGCTCAAGTTCTCATTTTTCTATTTTTTTTTATGTGAAGTTTATGTTGAAAGTAGTTCGACTAGCTCGGCAGGGGGCAGGGGGGATTGCATTGAACATGAACTCAAGCTCAAGTTCTTTTTTTTCAATTTTTTTGTGTGATGTTTGCACCGAAAATAGCTCAACCCGCGCGAAGGGGGGGGGGGGTGCAATGAATCCAAACCCAAGCTCAAGTTCTTTTTTTCAATTTTTTTGTGTGATGCTTACGCTAAGAGTAGCTCAACAAAGGGGGGTGCGATGAACTTGGATTCAAGCTTGGGTTTATTTTTTCAATTTTTTTGTGTGATGTTTGCACCAAAAGTAGCTTGGTGGGGGGAGGTGTGATGAACCCAAACTCAAGCTCAAGTTTTTTTTTCAGTTTTTTTGTGTGTTGCTTGGGGGGGGGGCAAAGAACTCAAGCTTGAGCTCAAGTTCCATGTTTCTGGTTTTTTTTTGGTGCAACTTATGCCAAACTACTTTCAATGCTAAGAGTAACTCAACAAGAGGGGGGAGAAAAACCCAAGCTTAAATTCGGGTTTTTTTTTAATGTTTTTTTATAACTTGCACCAAGCCAAGAGTAGTTCAATGGTGGGGCGCATGAACCAAGCTTGAACTTGGGTTGATTTTTTTCTTTTTCCTCTACAAGTTATGCAAAATTACTTTCGACATCAAAAATAGCTTGGTGGGGGGTTGCACCTAAGCCCAAGCTTGGGTCTAAAATCAAATTCGAACTTGAACTTTGGTTTTCTTTTTTCTTTTTTTGTTGTTTACAAGATCCATCAAGCTACTTTCAATGTCGAAAATAACTCCATGGGGGGTTGCACCTAAGCCCAAACTCAAGTCTGAAATCAGACCCAAGTTTGAACTTGAGTTGTTGTTTTTGTTTTTTTTGTCTGTAACATTTGTTGAATTATTCTCAGCACTAAGAGTAACTCAATGGGGCACATAGAACCCAAATTCAAGTTCGGGTCCACAAAAAGGAATTGAATTGAGCTCGAGTTCTTGGTTTTTTTTTGTTTACAAAAAAACCTTTGAGCTATTTTCGCCACCAAAAGTAACTCAATTGGGACTATCAAACTTGAGCTCAAGCTTGGGTCCTTATTTTGGACCCAAGCTTAAGCTTGAGTCCTTATTTTGGACCCAAGCTTAAGCTTGAGTTCAAATTTTTTTTCCATTTTTTTGCAAACATCTCTTAGCTACCTTTGGAGTTGAAAGTAGCTCAAAGATTCAAAAAAAATCTAAGCTCAAGCTTAGTCCAAATTAGACTTGAACTCAAGCTCAAGTGATTTTTCAAAAAGAAATTATTATGTTCATTGGCTATGTAAAGGAACCCAATTTTTTTTTTCTTTTTGTTTTCTTGGTTTCTTTGTTTTTGGAAATGATTTTTGCATATGGTTTTATAGATGATTTTATAATTCTCTTTCTATTTTGCAAAATCAAGTGAGGGAGGCATTCATAATGCCCCCAACAAGTGAGACCATGGAAGTTAGTGTTGAACCATCCCTGAATTATTTTGTAATCTCAATTTGTTTGTTAGTTATTGATTTTTTTTTTCATTCAATGGTCACAAGCTTCAAAGGTGGCCCAACCCATCGACAACATGTCCTTTGACATGACTATCCAAGCTATTCAAAAATAGAAATTCAATTCAACTCCGTTCCTTGATAGGCACAAGATATTGCCGAAGAGGAAAGGGTGAGCATAATACGAGGGGGTCATTTTAAGCAAGATTTTATTTTTTTTGGGAGGGGTATATTTTAGGGGCAATTTTTTTTAAATTACATTTAGCATTTTGATAAACATATAAAATGGATTTGATATAAAGGCCTTGAACATAATTCTTGTCATATTTCAAATGAAATACATTTTCCAACAAAATATGTTTTTCAACACATTTATGCTCGTTTGAATGAAAAACTTGTCCAGATGTTTTTTGTGGAATCACATGAGTCAAATTTTTCAATTATAATTGAAATTGTATAATCAATTCATATTCAACACATGACTAAGTATTTCATCAAAAATTTCAATTATTTGAATCATTTTTAGAGTATATTTGCACTTTACAATATATTATGACAACATCTAAATTCTCACAAATGGGTGAAAGCATGAAACAGTGACACCAAGGTTAAAGTCCTTTCCAAGAATTACATTTTCCACATGGTAGTTTTCTATTGGTTTATATTACATTTTTCACGTAATTTTTTAAACTGAATATCAAATTTGAAACCAAATATGACATATAACATGAGAAAATTCAATTTTTTTTGCATCAAACCTTACATTATAGTCAAATCTATAACTTTACTTAGAACCATGATTCCAAAATCAAAACTATAAAAGTGTAAAAGGACATTTGAATATTAAAATCTAAAAAGGTATATGTATTTTTATTTTTTGAATGTTTTGAACACATGGATCCCTTCTCGTGGAATATATTAAAGTTCACAAAAAAATTAACACAATTTGGTGAACATTTAATAATGGGAAATGGACATTGATAATTAAAAAAAAAACTAGTTGTCCACATGTTTTTTTTTGAGTATTTTAAGCATATAAAAGGACTTTTGAAGCATTGTGAATTTTCATGAAAATTTTGTAGTTGCAACTTTGAAAATATAAAAACTTATTTAAAAAATAAAATCATTTTTTTGACATATAATGTTCCCATGGTGATTTTTCAAATTTTCAAAAAATAATTTTTAAGGATTGTCCACACACTCTTTGGCTCCTTCTTTTCTACTTTCACCCAAATTTTTTTATTCATATAATATTCATCAAATAATGTAATTTCCTTTGACAATTGCATTATTTGGCTATTGAACCACCTTATTTTTAGTATAATTTATGAAAAATTCTTTTAATATTGGCTTGGTGGAAGTTGAAAATTCCATAGCTAGTATTTGTGACAATAGTTTTTGACCCCCGTAGTGTATTTTCACCTAGAAGCGCTGATGAATACCCTTTTGGCATGATGATCTCCATGCCTATCTTATGACCTACCCTCAAGATTGATGTCTTGAAAATGGAGCATGCATTTCAAACTAGATATTGTGAAGGATATAAGGTATTCTATGTATATCCCGTGAATTGGAAGGGAGAGGAGGAATTTGTCAATTCCAATGTTGACTCTTAGAATGCCCATTAGCATTCTGAAAATGAAAATTTTGAATACTTTCTTCTTGGAAATCTAAATCTCAAATTTCTATCAAGTTGTATGTTTTTTGTGGGATGGCAACCATAAGCTACAAGCTTGGTTGCCTTACATCCAACATGTGCATCATGAAAATCTTGAATGGTACTATTTAGTGGATTCTATTGTGTTCAATACCTCACATGCCCTTGTGGAGCTCCTCATTACCATGACAAACTTGAACAAGTCAATTTCCACCCTTCCATTATGTTTTGAATTCTCAATGTGTGTTCTTTCCATAACTTTATGTTCCTGATTCCGTCTATTCAATTCCTTGTTTCACAACAACACATATTGGGTTTTGCAACTAGGCTTTACGACTATGTCCTAGTTAGGAAGGACATATGCAATTAATCATTCATGAATTGTTGAACCCATGTCATTTCACCCATTAGTCGCAAAGCCAAATCATCCTATTGACTATGATTTTTTTATTTTGGTTTAATATTGAAATTCCATGTCATCGATGACCTTAGTATGATGTGTAAAGTGCATGTCATCTCAACTTAGTCATTTTATTCGATTAAATGTTACAAAAAATGCCTTGACAGATGGATGACATGTGTCAAAAATTTATAAACACGTTATGAGTCATTGCACATGACCAAAAGTCAACCTAGCTTAACCTAACTAGGCTAATTACCTATGTTAGGCAACCTAGGCTACATGGCTTATATTAAAAACAAACGTTGAGTTCCTAGCCCAAGAAGGCTAAACTAGGCTACCTAATTTAAGCCAAATGGCCTAAGTATCATAGATATCAAGAATGAGGATTTGAACCCCTTGCCTTCACTTTGGGGTTCAAATCTTCACCCATTACAAAGCAATTTAGCCTAAACTAAGACCTCCTTAGGTTGACTTAAAATGAACTAGTTGGTCAACCTATACTACTTATAAACTTAGGCATTCTTAGGCTAAAAAAAAATACTATGATAATTATGTCGCATCTAGTCGCATCATAATCGCATTTAGTCACATCTAGGTGCATCATAATCACATCTAGTTGCACAAACTTGAGGTAGTTACAAACTTGATAAAATATCTTGTAGTGAGGCTACCTAGGTTGACTTGGCAAAAAACCTAAAGTTAGGAACCTAGGCAAGCCTACTTAGGTTAACTTATTACTAGGGTAACATATTTTAGGTATATTTAAACATACTAAATGTAGTAAATTTATTATGTATAGTTAAATAATTTATAAGGTAATCTATATTACGAAGTAGGTTTTTATTAAGTAGCTTACATACATAAGTTAACTTAATAGTATGTTAACCTAAACTAGTGTGTTAAGTAGTTAAAAAGTCAAGGAATTATGTGTCATTTTTTTCAAAATGACTATTAATATTGTAGTCATAATTATAATTAACAATAGATTGTTTAGTACACATACACATGCATGTGAATTCATGACTTCAAGAATTTCATGACACATAAAAAATATGGCATGCCATGAAAAATCATGGATTGCCATGAAAATTTGTGACACCTTGTTGCCAAATGGCATGCCATGTCATCATCACATGGAAGATCGAATTGTTATTAATCACAAAGGACAACAATATTATCAACTAACTTGTCGTAACCCTAGCTTTGGGCTCGCGACCAAAGCAAGGGTTTGCAAAGGTGCGGGCCAAGACTAAGCCCGGGAGTCACATTTCATGCTCCCGAGAGTGCAAAAAAGTGTGAGGGAATGAACTCTCACACTCCCAAGTGAACTCCCATTTTGGGAGTTGGGGTCCCAATGGATTTCTGAATTTTTAGAGGGTGATTATAAGGGTCAAAATTCATTAAATTGAAATGTTCATTATATCAATGGAAAGCTCTTGGAACGTAGATATCTTAAATGAGCTCGCATCACTCATTTGGACACCTGAAACATAAGTTATGGCCAAAAGAAAGGTCGGGAATCAAATTGTCAATTTGACTTTCGACCACTAAAATTCAGGAATCATCCCAATTTCCTGTGTTCAGGTGGCGTGCGACATACCGTTAGAAAGCTCTTGATGAGGGCTATAACTTTGCTTTAGACCTCATCTCAATTAGAGGTCTACAAACAAAGTTATGGGCCCCCAAATTTGCAAGAATCCCAACTTTGGGAATTTCGGGACTCCCACTTGGGAGTCCTAGGACAAAATGCCAACCACATAGTACACTATAAGGGGGAAGGTCGTGATTTCCCCCAAGTCCGGGCTGTGGTGAGTCTTGTGAGTCCGAGTTTGCTCATGGCTCATCCTAACACCAAAAGTGTTCCAACTATGCATTAACCAACTTGTTGTTTAATTTTGTGCAAGTTTGTGTGAGTGATTGAAGTGCTTGTCAATCTTCGTAGTCCCATCCCAGAACTCTAGCACGCCCCACTACCCCGAAAGTACTGCAAGCCAAGGAATGTGCCCCAACTTCCTACTTTTTCATTATTTTCATCTTAGACTCACATTTAAGTCTCTTGAGGAGGTTGGGACTGCATCATAGCTAATAAATGAGATTAATTCATCAAATTAATGACATGAATCTAATGCGAAGTTAGTGTTACAAGTCATGAGGTGTTACAATTATTAATCAACCTTGTTACCATGTGGCATGCCATGTCAACATAACATGACCATAAGTTGTTATTATTCACCAAAAGTTACAAGAATGAATGGAATTTTGTTATTACCTAATTTTGGATGATTAAAAATACATTTTTGAAAATTTGGTATTTGTGTAAAAACCATCAAGTTGTGATATTGACTACAATCGCAAAATGATAATGGCATGTGACACCACAATGTCTTTACAGATTACGCAATCATTAACATGAACTTATAGATACAATTGTAGTAAAAAAAGACGATAATTGTTTTATTAACTGATTATAAAACCCAAGATGTGTTGTTGTGCTTATTTTTAGGTCCATGGAGTTTGATCATGTGTAGCCAAGCCTTGTGCATGAATTTTTCCGCATCCAATCCATTGGCAAACATTCCCAAGGAGTAATTATAGACTGTTCTCCTGGTGTTTTCAAAAAATGCCAAAGTAAATCCTGTAAGACTTGACACTCCTTAACATCATAGGCTTTTTTTACTACATTTATAAGGTTAATAATTTTCTCTTCCCCATCCTTTATGTGAGAGTCCCCTCATATCATCTTCTTGTTTTTTTGGAGTTTGTTTAATGTGTTTTGTTCCTATTTGACACACCCCCAAGCTCCTTGATGGATTCTCTCCAAGTCCAAAGGTGAAAACAACGAAAGGAGAAGGAGTTAGGGCGCGTTCCTTAGCTTATAGCACTTTGGGGGTAGAGGGGCATGCTGGAGCTCCAAGATGGGGACTAAAAAGATTGACAAGCAACTCAATTACTCACACGGACCTGCACAAATCAAACAACAAGTTGGTTAGTGCATAACTATAACACTTTTGGTGCTAGGACGAGCCACGAGTAAACATGGACTCATAAGACTCACCATGTTTTGAACTTGGGGGAAGCCACCACCTTCCCCCTTATACTATACTATGTGCCTAGCCACGGGACCAACACCCAAATGTCATTTTTGTCCTAGGACTCCCAAGTTGGAATCTCGAAATTCCCAAAAAAGGGACTTTTGTGACTTTGGAGACCCATAACTTTGTGTGAAAATCTTTGATTAAGATGAAGTCTAAACCAAAGTTGTAGCCCTCGTCGAAAACTTTTTAACAATATGTACCATGCCACTTGCACGCAAGGGAATCAGGGTGATTCCCGACTTTTAGTGGTCAGGAGTCAAATTGGCCATTTGATTCCTGACCTTTCTTTTGGCCATAACTTGTGTTTTAAGTACCCAAATGGGTCATGTGAGCTCATTTTAGATATCTAAGTTCCAAGATCTTTCCAATGATATAAGGAACTTTTCAATCGAATGAATTTTGACCCCTGCGAGTGGGAGCTCACTTGGGTCCTTCACACTCTTTTGCACTCCCATGAGCATGAAATATGACTCCTGGGTTCACTCTTGGCCTGCACCTTTGCAAGCCCTTGCCTTGGTCATGACCCCAAGGCTAGGGTTGCAACATGGCATTTATGTTTTCCTTCTCGTTTTTTCATCACTGCCATTTTCATGTGAATTCTCTACTTTCACACATATATTTTCCACTAGAAATATCTTCCATTCTTTATACTACAACAATATTTGTTTCACGCATATGGTCTTACCAAATATACATGTCAATAACTATCATAGTTTCCAATGAACGCTTGTGGGACAATTGCATTGTTCCAAAAAATTGGAAAAATCCCATGTTTGGTGTTATGCTTCCAAAATTTGCTTCAATGTTTGAAAACATATGATCAATAATTATGGTTTTACATTTTTTCTAATCTTTATCTCTATTTTTCCCCCCACATTTCATTACTCTTGATGCCGAGAGTAGAGGATCAAGAATCGTTGAATTGCGCAAATAGGTTATTGAGTGTCCCACTTTTAGAAGGAGTCAAGGTTTTAATGGCCAACTTTTAGTTTTTTTGGTGGAAATATGGTCCAAATGTTTAATGATTGCTAGAACTTGGATGTTAGGATTTGAGTAAATGCAACAATATTGGTTCCTAAAGTTCAATTTGCAAAAGAATGAATGTTTCAAATCATATTTGATTCACAAATCCAAAATTTGGCCTTGCAATTGGTGATTGAAAAGTTTGCAAGAACTCCCTACTACATAATGGCCATTGTTGATTATCCTATGTCCATGTTTTTATCACATTTTTTTTCCCTACTCTTGGTGCCGAGAATTGAAGATTGAAATATAGAAATCCCCGAGGCCAATTTTGAGCTTTGATGGGTTTCAAATTTGCCCAAATTTATTGATAAGTGCTAGAACATTGGGATTAATATATTAGTAAATGCACCAATATTGGTTGTTGGGGTTAATGCAGAGAATATATGTTAAAACCCATTGAAGTGTCCAAGCAAGTTAGTTAATGTCTCCCTTTACAATAGGAGTCAAGGATAGAAATGCTTGGGGCCTTTGATGGTTTAACCAATCAAAAATAAATTTCATTATGATTTTTTTTATAAATCTTCATTAAAACCATCTTGAAGTTTTTTAGGTAACAAATTAGGTTAAAACATTTGTGTTTCCAAAATGAATTTTTTATGATAATGTTAATTTACTTTCAAATTTCCGTGTTTTGTTTTAGTTAATTATTATATAAACTTTAAACTCAATTTTTGAAATTTAGATTTGAAAGAATAGAAGCGCATTACTTGGATCTTTCTCAAACAAACTTTATTTGAATATTTGGTTATTTGTAAATTGTATGTTTTTTTTTTTGTTGCTTTCGTTTTTTAATAGTTTTTTAGAATTCATGCTAGTATGAAACCTTGTGAAATCGACAATGCAAGTGCCAAACCATTGGTTTGGTTGCCCAACATTCATATTTTTACCCAACAAGTAGATGGTTGGTGTTCAAATAAACCTATCTATTGGATGGGTGCACCTAAAATCTACACATGTCATATTACATACAAGCCCCAACTTTTGAGTCCACACTAAGTTTATCATCACTTTTCTTTTTGGTTTATAAATTGTTCTATGCATTATGTTACTTCTTCTACTTATTATCACTGATATTGATTTTCTCTACAACAAACATATTGCATAAAACCTACTCTAGGCATGCTATTCACATCATTGGAACCCATTTATATCCTTGGTGTTGTCAATTATGGGCCTTCCTCTTCCTCATTTGTCATGTTTTCTTCTGGGTTTTGTGTTTCTGGCATCGTGCTTTATTCTTTGTCATTCGACTTTGTCATTTTGACATCTTCGCATGTTATAAAATCCTCCTTCACCTCGTTAGTAATTATATTGGCCTCCAACAGCTGGTCCATTTCCTTGTATGCAAATGTTGGTGCTTCATATGGATTTTCCTTTACATCTAATTCAATTTTTGGGCATTTTTTTTTAAAAATTAAATCATTTTTTTTTGGGCACTTGGAATCCCAATAGGTAATCGCACTATTGATGAAATCTTATTCTAAAATTCTGATTTGTTAGGTGTGTTAGCCATGGATTGTCTCTAAGAGGTTGTGGCAAGGTGCCTGGAAACTCTGGCATAAATATTTTGATCACTATCCCATATAACTTATAGTCCTGCAAATGGTTAGTAAATGCCCAATATCCAACCTTCACCTAGAACTTTGCATTTACATTCTTCAGCTCTCCTTTTGCTATAGAGGGGTACAAATCGAAATCTAGTGGTGTTTGACAAGAATGTCATGGATGTGGATATTGCGACATTTTGCAAATGAAAAATTTCTATCCCAAGTTCTTTGAATTGAACCTTTCAACCTGAAAATAAACCTACACTGAATGTAAGTCATAACCCACTTTGGAAACATGTTGGGCTGGTGACATATTTGTAATTGTCCACTCCAATTTTACATTTAAATCTACCGTGATCACCATTGGTTTTCATTAGACCAATTGGTTGATAGTGATGAATTTAGAATAGTAGGATATGCCACAATGGCTCTTAATGGTAGAACAATTGCATGTGTCTCAACAACCACAAAATCATGTACTTGCATATGTTAATCATTTATTGTTCCAATCTTATTTTGTCAATGATTGTTTCCTTCAATAATCAATGCGCATTTGTTCAACATGCAATTTCAATGTTCAAGTTCTTTGAAGAAATTATTCATATTAACACGTGTATTGCATTACAATTTAGTGCAAAGTTTTGAATTTTAGTCCCTCCATTTTTTGACATGTTTTCATTTTCGACTATTGTATGTTTCTCGTGGTTTTGAAACCGGCACTATCATCCAATAGTTCACTGAATGGTTTAAAACTTTGTTCCTTAATTCTTATGGCACCATGCTCACTTGTTTGGAGTTGCATAGAGTCATTTTTTAGGTTTCATGAATTTTGTTGATAGCAAGTTACCAAGGGTTACCAAGTCTTATGTCGACAAATTGCTTAATAAGCTTGTGAAAAAATGTTTTGGAATCGACTTATTCAAACTTCTTCTGAAATGCATTCTTTGAAAAAATCCATGGCATGTGTAAACATTGCCAAATTATAATCTTCCATATCTTGCTTGGAAATGTGTGCAATCTATTTGAACAATGCAAAACTTTCTTTGTCTATCTTTGCATTAACCAATTGCCATGCTACCCATTCATTTGTTTTGTCAATTACCCTTTTCCATTATGTTCCCCATGTTCTAATTTCAAGCAAATGCCGAAGGGGGTCTAGTCTCGTATCATCTCTTGGATATTCCAACAAATTTTTTGTCATTTCATAAATTTTATTTAATATGCTTGAAATTAATGTGTATTCAATCATTGATTCCAAAGTGTTTTGTTAAGGGAGTAATTACTGATGGTAATAGTTAGTTAGTATATTTCTACTTACTTAGTTATTATTTTAGGAATTACTAGCTAGATTACATAGTTTTTATCACCATTGAATTTGAATAGGACATAAGACTTTTTTCTTGAAGATTATATTTGGAAAAGAGGAAGAGATGGTATCATTGTAGAACATTGAGTTTTGATGGAGTATTAAAGAAGAGCACTTTGATTTTTAAAAAAACTTCATTCCTATGGTCAAAATTGTCATTTTGATGTTCGTTATCATACTTTCATTATTGGATTTAAATTCTGAAACTAACTATGAATAGATTTTATTAATATTAGTTTTATGACATGTTTTAGTCTAGATTAGATCAAAATCTATGATTAGAGATTTTATATCACTACTACCAAAGTGGGGTGTAATTTACTAGCTTAAATCACTATGGGATTTTAAAAGTGAAATAATTTCATTGCATTTTACTGATTTCATCTAGTGAAAGTTATTTCACTATGTAGACATCATGTTTCATTACTAATTAACATAATTCACTATTACAATTTACTATAACAAATAAGTTTATTTGTATGTTTTTAAAAATATTTTATCTATGTCAGTTTATGATATACCCTATATTATTTTAAGTTACTTTATTTATTCTAACTTATATTTTATGTTATTATATGTTATTATAAATTATTGTACCCTAAATTATTATATGTTATTTTACCTTAAAATATCTTAACTAGTTTATTATAAGCTTTTAAATTATTTTAAATTAAATTATTCAACTAACCTTAGGTTATACTTTAGGTTATTTTATTTAAAATTAATATATGTTATTTCAAGTTATACTTTAAATTATTCAAGGTCATTCTACTTTATGTTATTATAAATTATTTTATCCTAAGCATAATAAC
>Ga0116227_10012166_pt1 | contig 14143 bp, 10 predicted proteins | sample S1TSphgellanicum_FD_89693 | JGI IMG/M metagenome (GOLD analysis project Ga0116227, IMG submission 89693) | Host-associated microbial communities from peat moss isolated from Minnesota, USA - S1T2_Fb - Sphagnum magellanicum MG | ecosystem: Host-associated > Plants > Peat moss > Unclassified... | reverse complement strand
TATTCATGGCTTCTTTCTACACCGTGCAAATCTTCATAGGATTTTTACTTTGTTTAGAGGTTTAGACCAGTGTGAGGCCGGTATTTGTTGGCCTTGCGTGCCAAGGCAAGGATATTGTGTTCAAATTCATTATAGAGTATAGTAGCTTAAGGGATTTTGGCCCCTAAGTAATAGGTCTATTTTTACATGAGGATTTTTGAAAGATGATATTTTGGCTTGTGCTGAAACTTGAGATTAGTTATAGAGTTATAATATCTTGAAGGATTTTGGTTTCTTTTTAAGGATTTTCTTGAAGATTATATTTTTGCATGGTGAAATATTTGAGTTTCCAGAATTCTTCTTTTGCCTTAAGATCCTTTTTAATGTAAATGGGAAGGCCATAGTGTGACACAACCCTTGTTTGTTTTGGTAATACAGTAAACGCCTTTTATAATCACATCTTTTGGTGACCACTTTTTTCGTGACACTAAGGAATTGTGATTTAAATGTGTATAGTCACATTCCATATAAACCCTTAAAAGGTTGTGACTATAAGCAAATTGTTTTTTACAAAACAACCCTTTTATGCTAGAATAAAGGTGCCAATTCATTAAATTTCTTACATGGGTTATTTAAAATTTACTATGCATCATTAAACTTGAAGGTTGTGATTTTTGTTTTTTTTTAACGTGACAATTTATGTTGGGTTTGAGCTCCTTAACTATTAGCTTGTGTATCTTGTCAATTAGATTTTTTTAATTAAAAATTTCATGTTTTCTTGACAAGTTCACATATCTTTTGATTGTCTACATTAAAAAGTTGTTTTTTTCCCCTTTTCAACTAGATTCATTGTTGTTAGTTTGCACAACTTAAACACAAAGCAACACTAACATTATCAAACTACAATTTACAAAACCTTAATATTTACCTTATATTTTCCCTCATTATAGTCACATTTACAAAAAAAGCTTTGCAAATCTTTTATGTTATTAAGGAGTGTGATAATGATTCTAAAAAATGGTGTTTCTTATTAAAATGGGTGGTTACCAAAAATTGTGTGACAAAAACAAGAATGTGACGAAAATGGGGGGTGATTATGAAAAGGGTTTACTATAGTTGAGTCCAAGTATTTGAAAATAAAAAATCCAAAAAACCACCCAGGTATGGGTTTTAGAAACCCAAAGAGGGACGGTTATGAAGTGGGGGCAAAGGTTAATGTATGTGATTAATTGAGTATAAGGTCTAGTTTTTTAATAAAAACTCAAAAAAGTATGGAAAAGTTCTTTAATTAGGGTATTTGGAAGATCCTTTTAAATATTCGCAAGAGTCTTTGTAGAGTTTTTAAAGCTTTGACAAGCAATTTTAAATTTTTTAAGCTTACAATGCAAGTTGTTGACAATCTATGAATACACCATATTTGCAAGCTTGAACATGTGTTACCTAAATGTATAGGCAACAATCACAATTGAGAATGCTTATTGATTATTTGTAACAAATGAGACAACTTGAAGAGATTTTTTTCTTTGTAATATAAAGGTAGCACAATTCAAGTATGAAAAGGTTATTGATTAGGGATTTTGAAAGACACCCTACATTGTTATTCTCCTTAAATAGGGTTCGGTTATAAATATTTGAAATTTTAAAATCACTGGTTATGAGGTGGGGCAGGTATTAACTTTCAAAAAATGTCGGGTAGGAAAGGGGTTCAAGTTTTAGAAAAATTAAAACCCAATAGGACATATATGCATGTACCCATTTGATACCCAATTAATACCCAAAACAAAAACAAATACCCACCCCACATTAGTTTAGACCTTATGATCCATATGATAAGATCATATACACAAATATTGGTAGATTAAAAAGATTTATATGGGTTAATCACTGGTTCAAGTTGGATCTAAAACATAATGAAAACTATTTTTCCCAGATTAGAACCAATGTAACCAAAAGAATAGGGTCTACAATGACTACAATTGTACATACAACTTCATTCAATGAAACAATTCAAGTTGCATTGCTAAGCTCACAAATAATTTGGGTAATCAATGTGTTTAACTAATTTAACATTCTTCCTGGGAAAATAACAAAAAAGTCACATAGTGACATGCTTGAAATGCTTATGTTTCGCACATCATAACAAGCCTTCTTTTTGCTAACAACAATTTTCACATACATTAAATCAAAGTTTTTGGAGGTCTAATTGAAGGTTAGAACCCTCATTGTTCTTTGGATTCATGGAGTTGTTAAACCAATTTTTGTCATGCAATGTATTATTTTAGGTTTTGTATGAAGTAACAAAAAAACTTGAATATTTATTAATCTGAGGACGCTTTAAAAAATCACAAGGTTAGAAAGTGAAACATTTACAAAAGGTGGTTGCTACACCAAAAGAAGTGGCTATGGACAATAAAGCCCTTCTCCATGACATCATGTTCTATACATAATGGTGGAAATTACAAATAACATATCCATGTAGACATTGATATATTATATCCATATGTAGATTTCATTACTTCACGGTTCATTTTTTAACCCATTTGGTTGTAGAATTGTTCACATGTTTACAAATTTTGTTTAAAATGAAGTCATCAAATGTTAGTTCCCAAAAAAAAAACAATGATATCATACAAGTTGTAAAGGGATGCAAATATTCAAGCAAACAATGAGAAATTGAAGTCATCAAGCATGTTATCCTTGACATGGGTTTAAAACATTCACATCTTGAAATTCCCATCAATACAAAAAAAATGAACTCAACAAGAAAATTCAATAAATAACCTTGCAAAAGATTTAAATGTAGTTTATGAAAGTTGTGGGGCACGTTTATTAGTTGAAGACATTAATACTTATGTTCATTTATGAACGGTGGGATTGGGAGAAGGAATGAACATGCAATAACCAATGGTCATTTTTATGAAAACATTTAATTACACCTACAATTTCCCAAGTATTAGTTTCATGGTCAAATCTTTTGATTTTGGACTTTGTGCATGCAACTATCATTCATGTGCAAACACAAGTCACAACCTAACTTGAACTCACAAAACAAAAAATTCAAATGTGAGAAGATTCACTATTCTCCTCCTTATAGTACATTTTACAACTTCCCACAAGAATTACATCTAGAGATGATTCTTTTCTTTGAGACTCCCAAACAATAGTTTTAAAATTGTCAAATTCTGAATTTTGTCATTTTGGGGATCATATTTTTTTTGTTTCACCTTTGATTAGAAAGCTCTCAAAGAAAAAGTTATAGCCTTTGAAACAAGTTTTTCAATAATGAATCAAGCTCTTTAATTAGACTTGATTTGATCTTCTTCTCAAATGATTTAATGGTAAAAAATCATTCAGTAGTTTCATTCCCCACCCTTCAAATATGGCCATAACTCATGTCTCAAGTCTTTGATTTTGAGGCAACTATCCACACTTCAAGACCTCCATTAGATTAAAAAACCTAGCCCAATTTGTATAATGTTTGGTCCCCCAAATCTTGTAACAAAAATTTGAAACACCTTGAGACTTTCAACTTCCAAAATGAAAATTCACTTAACATTTTTAAATTTAATCTCCTATGTTCTTAATGTATTTGAATCTTGAAGTAACTTGGCCTGTCTACCAACCCATTTGCCTACTATTTACCATATGTAATCTAATTTGGAGTAGCTATTCAACTCCATATATTGACACATATCACACTAGTATGTTATAAGTTTAGATGTTAATGGTATTCAAGTATTTTTTGACCACCATCATCTACTTGCTCCATGTTGTAAACATGTTGACTTATTGCCAAATGCAACCAACTATTTAATGTAGTAACTCCCTTCTAGTCAATTGTATGTGCTACCTATCCACAATGTTTGATTGTAGGAATGAAATGCCATCCCTGCATTAATGCAAGGGATAACTCTAGAACTCTTTGCCTTCAGTGTGTTTGGTTAAGGAAAGTCAAATAACAAACTAGTTAGGTCTACACACACTCAAACAAAAGGCTTTGGAATTTCATTTTCCCCTTTTAGTTATGGTTGAAAAGTTGGGGAGCATGAACTTTTTTGCATAATTTTCTTAGGTATTCTTTGCAAGTGATGAAGATGGGGTTGGATTCCTTTGTCTTTTGTAGGAGGAATCACAACAAATCTATTTTCATTTTGTTTACACCTTGAGAAATTTTGAAGGATTTGAATTTCAAGCCTAAATTGGAGGCTATATGGACTATTTCTACCATATTAGCTACACTTGTGGTTGCAATTTGTCCAAGATGTGTATATTTCCAATTTTATGCATCATTGCATAGGAAATGGTAAAAGGGATCATGAACATTACACCCTTCTACAAGTGTTTTGAATTGCTTGTTTGGTTTTGTGAAGTAGGGTCAAGAATCTAAGATTGCCATACCTTGACATACTCAAATTGACAACAAATATGGATTTTGTCACTTTATGTAAAGTTAGATTCCTTTCATCTCCCTTTGACAATTAGGATTAAAACAATTAAACTCTACGGGATTAAACCATGTGACAATCTTTGATTTTTGTTGCACTTTTGAACAATTTATTTATTCATCAATTGTTTCTCTTGGAATTCACTAAGGCAATTGTGTGGTGACAAACATGATGGTGTCTTGTGTGCCACTATTACTTAGAGTGTCTACCATCCAAAGTCTTAGCAGATTGGGTGTTCATGACATATTAAAGTAGCTAGGTGTTGGTCATGCTTGCACCTCGTGGGGACTCTACATATCATGGTCAATTATGATGAAACAAGGGTGGTTGGTCTCCAAGATGTAATGCAAAACCATGTCAAGCTCTTAGTTAGTGCATCTGGAAAGGTTGCTAACATGTTGTGAATTGAATGCAAGGTAGCTCCCATTGCAAATAGATATAAGTGTCACCAAAGCCATTATTATGGTTCCTAGACAACAAGAAATTCTAGTTATGGTGGCTATAGGCTTTGGGTTAATTCTTGGGCCTTTTCAATAATATTATTATCCATAGTTTTGGATAGGAGGGTCAAGGTTAGATGTGGTAATTTATTGATTCTTCAAATATTTGATGGTTGTTTTTTTCCATTATAGTTTTGTTAGGCTTCCGATAGATTTTCATTTGATTTCATTTCTCTTTATGTGATCAATCCTTCATGTTGTCTTTTTTTCAAAACCTTTTCAGAACTATCCAACTTCCAAAACATTGAAAGCTCAATGTGGGCACTATGTTTACCCATGGGGGATGTATATTATTTTTGACAAAGTTCAAATTTGTGCTATAGGTTTAGAACAGATGTTATGAATCACCCTTAGTGGATTGGCTAGCCCATGCTTATGTTTTGGTTGGACATGAAAATTTAACAATGGACACACATTTATCATTTTTTAGGTGCCACAGGTTAATACCACAAAATGGTGATGCACTACACCCTTCCGCAATGTTTTTGAATTTCTTGTTTAGTTTTGTGAAATAGGGTCAAAAATCCAAACACAACAGCACATCTTGGGTTTTGCGACTAGGTTTGCGACTACATCCTAGTTAGGAAGGACATATGCAACGATTCATTCATGAGTTGCTAAACCCATGTCATTTCACCCATTTAGTTGTAGAGGACATTTAATTACAATGTCAATCTTCTTATCGACTAGGATTTTTTTATTATAGTTTAACATTGAAATTCCATGTCATTGATGACCTTGGTATAACACGTAAAGTGCGTACCATTTAAATTTACTTATTTTATTTGATTAAGTGTTACAAAAGACGCCTTGATGGATGGATGACATGTGTCAAAATTTTATAAACACGTTATGAGTCATTGCACATGACCAAAAGTCAACCTAGTTTAGCCCATGTAGCTAACATAGCCAAAAGTCAACTTAGACTAACCTAGCTAGGTTAAGCAACCCATCCTAGCTTGCCTAACAAAAAATCAACCTAGCTTAACCTAGTTAGGCTAGCTACTTATGTTAAACAACTTAGGTTACCTAACCTAAGCTAGGTGGCCTAAATTAAAAACAAAATTTAAACTCCTAGCCCAAGAAACTTGGATTAAACTACCTAATCTAAGCCAAGTGGCTTATGTATCATAGGTTGCAAGAGTGAGGACTTGAACCCGTCACCTTGACTTTGGGGTTCAAGTCCTCATCCATTGCACTACCACATTTTTTTATATTAAATATATTTAACAAAAAGTTATAAAGCTCAAAAACTTTAGCCTTGAATTAACTTTGGCCACCCTAGGTTGACCTAGGTACATGTATCTTATGCATCTAATTATTTTGCATTACTACAATGTAACCTGGTTGAGCATCCCATTGTGGATATATGGGAGGATTTGGACACTTTGAAGTTTCTTCAGCATAAGGAATACCCTCCCCAAGTTACATCAAATCATCGGGATCGCATATAACAGCAGTCCAAACACAATACATGGAGGGACAATCACTTCGTCCGATGTTTACCACAAGGCGATAGAATGGTTCTTCCATCACATGAATGGCTTAGTCTTATTCAAAAGGTACACTCAAAGCTTGGACACTTTGGAATTAAGCGTATTTATTAGCCTTCTCGTTCTTCATTACCATTGGAAAGGTATGTATGCTCAAGTCCAAGACGTCATCGTTAGGTGTAAACAATGTGATAGAGTGAGAACTTCTTTCTCATTTCGATAGCTCACACTTTCTCCACTCCCTATTGAAGGCATGTTCTATCACTGGTCATGTGATTTAGCTGGAGAGTTACCACAAACCTCGAGAGGTAATGTGTACATCATGATTATGAATGAGCGTTTTTCAAAGTGGGTTGAGTTTATTGCGCTGCTGGACAAGTCATCATATAACACCAACCAGGCTTTCTTACAACAGGTCCTAAGTAGGTTTGGGGCTTGTGCTAAGTGCCCTACTAATCAAGGATCAAAATTTAGAGGAAAATTCCAAGACCTACTTAATCATGCTTTCATTGACCATTGCCGAATTTCAAGGGATCATCCCCAAGTTGATGGCCTTGTAAAGAAAATGGTTTAGACATGACTTCAAAAGATTTGCCTCACTAGGAACAAAGAAGATTGGGACTTGGCCCTACCTTACATCGCCATGGGTTATAGGATGTTTAAACACACCTCTTTGTCTCATTTCTCTCCTTACTTTCTACTTTTTGGGAGACATCCCATTCCACCCTCTTCCATTGTTGCTTAAATGGACCAGGTTGTGGACTTGGACTCCCTAGCCACTTGGGTTAGGGTCATTGTAGAGAAGGCTGTTCTATTCAGGAGGGTTATGCCCATGGCCATGGAGAACTTGTCCATTACACATCATCGAGACACCTTACGGTATGCACACACACGAAATGGTAGTTACAAACCTAAGGTGAGACAATTTGATGTTGGTGACTTTGTGTATCTCTAGCGACAACCTAATGATACTTTAAACACTTCTTTCGGTCACACTATCTTGAGGATTAAGGTGATCAGGCCTTCAAGTGTGTTGGAGTTGCAAAGAGTTGACGGACGCACAATTCGGGATCATTCCAAAAACTATGCGCCCCGCCACATGCCAAACTTGGATCCTACCATCATCACGTTGACTTGGATTCCTCCACTTGACTATCCATGTCAAGTATGTCAAAGGACAAACAATGTTGATCAGATACTGCTTTGTGATAATTGTAATGGTGGATACTATCTATTTTGCCTCAAGCCGGAGCTCACTCAAGTTCCTGCCGGCCTTTAGTACTATTCATCATGTTCTCCTACAACACCTTGATTTCTACTCAGACCATGCCACGCTCTTCCCAACTCAAGTCTGGGGGGGGGGAGATACAAGAAAATTTCATCTCAACCTACTCCTGTGCATTGTATATATATGTGCGAGCATCTCTTTTTGGTTGATTAGTTTCTACCTTTGACTAGTTTTAGTCTTTTTGTTCAGTAGACTTTACTATGGATTTACACCCTTATGACACTAAACGTCACGACACTACACATCATGACAGTTGTCATACCCATATATGCATGGCCTCATACATGACGGCTGATTATAGGCATGCCAATCATGCCTTTTAAGGTTAATGTACGTTCTTAGGTTACTGTACACTATTAGGTGTTTTAGGGTTATGGCTTGTTTAAGGTTTTAACTTGTTGACGGCTATATAAAAAGTCAAAATTTTCCCTTCTTTTATTAGTTTTTCTAGAATTCCTTTGTCAGGGAGAGTTTCCTCCATAGTCAAACTAGATTTCTAGATGCTCACGGTAGCTATTACACGGCCACCGTTTACATACACTACATTTTCTTTCCTTCTTTTCAATTTAATGATACATGAGAATTTCATCTCAGCCTCCTCTTGTGCATTGTATAGATCATTAGAAGAAAAATGGGGTTTTGTAACCAACTTTTGCTATTATTTTTGTCGAAGGTGACTAGTGTTTTAGTTGCATGCGACAAAAAATAATTTCCTTGGACAAAAATAGTCGCATTGGACAAGTTGAAAAAACCCATTTTTCTTTTAGTGTATATGTGGGTGCATCTCTTTTTGGTTGATTAGTTTCTACCTTTGACCAGTTTTAGTCTTTTTGTTTAGTAGAATTTACTATGGATTTACACCCTTATGACATTGAACATCACGACACTATGATGTTCACGCACCAACCTTTGTTCATAAAGTTCATCTTGTGGTATCAATCTTACATTATGTCCAACTTTTTTAAAACTACCACAATTGAGGTGCTGGAACTAGATCTGCAAAATTTAGAACCAACAATGATATTAATATAACTTACAAGACTACATTGAGCAAGGTTAATCCAAGCTAGATCATAGAAAAGTTCAAAAACTGCAAACCAAAATACAACCAATACATATTGGAATATTCCAACATCAAGTTAGCCATCCTAAAAGATAAGAGGAGGTTTGCATCATGCATTAGCAAAATGAAGGTTGTAGAATCATGCCTTTCAAAATGTGGATTCTAGGTCCAATTCATGATGGGATTTGCCCCAAAGCTTCATCATTACATTTGAAGGTGTTAGGCATTCTTCCCACCTTTGGCTAATCATTGGAAAGCCCCAAGCGTTGATTGTTTGTTTACCCTTATGACTAATATACACACAAGCATGAGCTCCAACTTTTTGAACAAAGAAAATTGGATCCAAACTTAAACTTTCAAATTGTAGTTCTTATAACTTTAATGGAGAAGCTACCTATAGGAAAATGACATCCCTCCCACTTGCATGGTACATATTAATGGCGGGTGCAAAATATTTCATCTGCACATGTTCATTCCTACCAACGTTTGTTTTACTGGAATCCCATGCATATAATAACAACAGGATTGTTTGAAGTTTTAATGCACATGTTCATTCCTGCAAGTATCCCTTTCAATCATGTGAGACAAGAGGACATGCAAGTGCCAAGGAGAGAGCTTTAGCACACATGTTCACTCCTAACAGAACATTATTTTCCAATAGATGCACCAAGCAATGATTATGGGGAACAAATGCACTTTCAAAGGGAAGAGCTTGGATTATTGGATCATGAAAAGCGACACAAAGGTGTGACCATTTAAGGCTTTGGCCATGAATAAAAATTTGCTAAACATTCGTAACACATGGATATTATTTTCAACATGAAAACTATTGAGTTTTTTTGTGTAATGTGCAAATGGACCTCTTTCTAGTTGATCAATTAGTGTGTGCAACCTAGATGGAATCTTTGCATGGGGTTTTTTGCAAATTGGCCTCAACTAGGCTAGGCATTAGATACAAGTAATTCAGTAGTTAGGTGACATCAATATTGGACCATTTGTTTTATTTTAATTGTGCCTACAATTGTGGTGCATTTGAAAACTTATCAAACCATACAAAATTGCATTGATGACTTCATGATTTAGTTCTTTATATTTTAAACTACAACTTTGCTTCATAACACCATATACATTAATCCCCATTTAGATGTTGTAAAGGACTCTTGCATTTCAAAACAACTTTAAATTTCAATAAAATTCAACTTACATGTTTTTTCAATATTTGAGTGTTCTTTTAGTGTGGTTATTAGTTTCTAATCATTCAAAAGAAATTGGATGTAAAAAATTTAATATTCTGCAATATAAAAGGCCCTTGTAAAATTGGAAATTATTTAACATAGTACAATTTCAACTTCAAAGGTCTTATACTCATAACAAAATTGAAATTTGGAATAAATGACACTTCAATTTGAATTTTTCAACATCTATATTTGTCATTAAGCATAACTTCCCATTATTGTGATTGCATTTGAATGGCACCATGTGGACATATGTAAAAATGTTTACAATTTTGATTACAGTTTGACACCCTTTTTGGTTCATTGCATTATGATTACACCTGCATGGATTTATGCGAACTTGTAGGCACTAACATAATGGGACCACAATCATTGTTTCTATTTGGTTTTGTATAGACAAACAATGAGACATGCATTACATGTGCATCAATGAATTCATCACCCCCTTACAACAACATACATCGATTTTTGATTTTGGGGTAAATGCAAACTATGGTGGCTCACTTTTTGCATCCTTATGGACTTTTTGTAGAGTGTATTTTATTCAAATACCACAAACACATTGTAAAATCATCAATTTGACAAAAATATTTATGGACTATGATTGCCAACTTGAATAAGAATATTTATTAAAGGGTGAAATTCAATAAACATACACCAACCATATAGTAATGAACTTTTTAAGTGGTCATATGGACTATAATCTAGGTTCTAAATTAACATTCAAATGCATTTTTTTGTTATGATTTCATCTCAATATTTTTTATAAGGATTCAATATATGATACATGATGGAAAAAAAAATGGATTGAAAACCATTACAATAAAAACTTTAACCAACAAATAATTATGGACTTTTGGAACTAGGACTTTTGTAGCTTATGAGCCACTGTAGCTTGCATCTACCCTTTGCCCAAAGTTCCAACTCGATCCACATGATGGGTCCCAATTGAAAAACCACTCATTAATTACAACAAGAGAATAATGATGACAATTTATCATTATGTGATTAGACTTGACCAAAAATTGCAACACAAGGAAACTACAACCATAGAAAGAAAATGCTACAAACAAATGATGATTGAATCAAGAGGCAAGAGCAAATGAAAAGGTTGGCAGAGAGATTTCCAAACACCATTGCTCTAATGAAAATGCCATGATAAAAAAGCTCTAATGAAGCTTGGTGTGTAAAGTAATGTGTAAAAGTTGATGAAATGTAACATGTTGCCATTTAGTTAATGCACTTTTGCTAAACACTAGTTATCAAGCTCCATTTTGCAAAACCACCCCCAAGATCTACAAATTCAACATGAAGGCGGCCATGGAAAAACAAAAAGCTAGGAAAGAAGGTTGGGATCATTTGCATATTATTTTGATTAAGCAAGCATGGGTCCACATACCCAATGCTCATTTTCTTCCTATCGAATGATTATTGAAATAACTTTGATGGTGATGGTGATCATTAGATTTTGGACACAACAACACATCTTGGGTTTTATGATTGGGTTTTGTGACTATGTCCTAGTCATGAAGGACGTATCCAACTAATCACTCATGAGTTATTAAACCCATATCATTTCACCCATATAGTCGCAAAGGATAATCAGTCGCAAAGCTAATCCTCTTATCAATTAAGATTTTTTATTCTAATTTAATATTGAAATTCCATGTCATTGATGACCTTTGTATGACATGTAAAGTGCTTACCATATCAACTTAATCATTTTATTCAACTAAGTGTTACAAAAGACACTTTGATGGATGGATAACATGTGTTAAAAACCTATAAACACATTATGAATCATTGCACATGACCAAAAGTCAACATAGTTTAGCCCATGTAACTAGCATAGCCAAAAATCAACCTAGCCTAACCTAACTAGGTTAAGCAACCCAGCCTAACTTGCTTAACAAAAAATCAACTTACCTTAACCTAGTTAGGCTAGCTACATATTTTTAAATACCTAAGTTACCTAACATAAGTTAAGTGGCTTAAATTAAAAACAAATGTTGGACTCTTAACCCAAAAAATTTAGATTAAGCTACTTAATTTAAGCCAAATGGCCTAGGTATCATAGGTTGCAAGAGTGAGGACTTGAACCCCTCACCTTCACTTTAGGGTTCGAATCCTCATCCATTGCACTACCACATTTTTTTATATTAATTATATTTAACAAAAAGTTATAAAACTCAAAAATTTAGCCTTGAATTAACTTTGGCCACCTTAGGTTGACCTAGGTCAACCTACCAACCTAGCCTAGACCTAGACCTCCCTAGGTTGATTTAAGATGAATTGGTTGTCAACCTATACTACTTATTGACCTAGCCTAGGTTAACCTATGTACTCTTAAGCTAAAAAACATCTTAGGATAATTATGTCACATTTAATCGCATCATAATCGCATTTAATCACGTCTAGTCACATCATAGTCGCATTTAGTTGCACAAACTTTAGGTGGTTACAAATTTGATAATTTTTTTTGTAATGAGGTTACCTAGGTTGATTTGGCAAAAAACTTAAAGCTAGGAACCTATGCAAGCCTACCTAGGTTAACCTATTAATAGGGTAACCTATTCTAGGTATATTTAAACATATTAAATGTAGTAAATTTCTTATGTTTAGTTAAGTGACTTACAAGGTAGCTTGTATTTCAAAATAGGTTTTTACTAAGTAGCTTACATATGTAGGTTAATTTAATAGGTATGTTAACCTAAGCTAATGTGATAAGTAGTTAAAAAGTCAAAGAGTTATGTCATCATCACATGGAAGATTGAGTTGTTATTAATTGCAAAGGACAACAATATTTTCAACTATAAATGAGATTAATTCATCAAATCAATGACATGAAACATGATGTGAAGTTAATGTCACAAGTCATGAGGTGTTGCGACTACTAGTCAACCTCATTGCCATGGGGCATGCCGCATTAGCATCATACAACTATAAGTTGTTATTGTTCACCAAAAGTTGCAATAATCAATGGAATTTTGTTATTAGCTAATTTTGGATGATAAAAATTACATTAAAAATAAAATTTTAAAAAATTAATATTTATTTAAAAACCATCAAATCATGATATCGACTATAGTCGCAAAATGATAATGCCATGTGGCACCACAATGTCTTATACAATTACGTAGTCATTAACATGAACTTGTAATTATAATTATAGTAAAAAATAATAATAGTCATTTTATTAACTAGTTGTAAAACCCAAGGTGTGTTCTTGTGAAACACATGGTTTAAGGTACAATAATATTAGTTTGATTACACCTAACACTTCTTTAGTTTAATGACACCTACTTGCCATTTTCATGCAATGAAGTGATGCACCTCACTAAATAGTTTTTGTTGTGTATGGGATTAACAAATATTTAATTTTGGGACAAATAAGTGTTTATTTTGGGAGCAATAAAGTGTATTTTTGGTGATCATGCAGTGTTTGTTTTGAAACCATGAAATTTTTTTTGCCCTCAGTAGGGAGTGTTTATTCTAGGGCACCTATGGTAACGGATTTAAAACGATGGTTTAGTTATTTGCAATTTTTCAAAGAACTTAATAAAGGGATTATTACAAGTTAGTATGGGAGGGCCAAGATTAAAAGTAGAAACCAACAAATTATATGTGGGCCCCTTGAATGCCCATAATAGGTGTATAAAGATCACAACTTTGAAATTTTATATTTAAATGGAAAATGGATAGAAAATTAAGGTTTCAATTATGTTTGGGTAAACATCCATTTGATAATCAATTTTTTTTTTTTCCATCCTACCCTACTTTATTATGTGTTAGCATGAAATTATCCATTTAAGGTTCGATTACCTTAATAACTTTAATACTTCAATGATTTGACATTTTCAACTTTAATTACCTTATAGTGTAGACAAGTAATGAGTGCACACAATTGCATTATCGCAACACATTCATATGGTTTTCATATTGTGCACCTTGTATTATTATATACTTCTTGTTTGAAGGAATTGATTTGGACCATTTTTTTTTTGGTGGGTGAATTTTCAAAAAAAAAAAAAGAAATTCTTTTGCCTACAAAATAAAATTCATAAAAAAACATTCATAATAAATTTTTAAACAACTTTTTAAAAATATAAAACTAAAAAAAAGAAACAACACATGTAATAT
>Ga0116227_10012164_pt1 | contig 14146 bp, 8 predicted proteins | sample S1TSphgellanicum_FD_89693 | JGI IMG/M metagenome (GOLD analysis project Ga0116227, IMG submission 89693) | Host-associated microbial communities from peat moss isolated from Minnesota, USA - S1T2_Fb - Sphagnum magellanicum MG | ecosystem: Host-associated > Plants > Peat moss > Unclassified... | reverse complement strand
TTCCCTGTTCTTTTCCCTTTCTGTCTTTCTTTGTTTCTTTGTCTGGTCTTTGTTGTGGGGTCTGTTGCTAGCCAGTAGTATGGCTGAGTCTTCCCGTTGCTTCTGGAATTGCAGCAGAAACTCTGTTCGCAGGATGGTGCTTGTCACCAGCCTTTACCCACTGTAGGGAGCTGATGAAGTCAGTGGGGAAGTTGTGATAGTTAAGTCACTATCATATATACTACTGTTGATGGTCCCTAAATAGGTGTGAGACTGGCACTTTGTTCATACCGGTGTGTGTTTTTCGCTTTTGTTTGTTTTTTGTCTCCCCTTGTTTGGTTCTTTCTGTGGCTTCCTGAGGAAGTGTTAGCCTTGCTGTTTCTTCTTCATCGTGAGAACAGAGATTTCTCTACTCTCATGAAAGATATTGTCTCTCAATGGAAAGTGGGTGATTCATCTACTTGTGAGTTGATGAAAGGTTTTTATCGGGAACTGAGGAGTGGAAAGGATGTATCCCCATCATTGCATGGGGCCATGCTTAAAATGATAAGGATGGGGGAAAAGTTCATGAATGGGCCCCCTTTGTTGTTTGTGGTTTGCCTATGGTATGCCTTCCTACAGAGTTACAAGCTGGAACCTCCTCATGTAAGGGTCATGACCATGGGACATCGAGTGACACAAGCTGAAATAAGGTGGGCGCAAATTTGCATTTTGTCTAGCTTTTGTTTCCATTAAGCTGTCCTCTACAAGTGTTAGAGAACACTTGAATGTCTTACAAATGGAAAGTCATAGATATCTAATTGACTTGTTTATTCCACTGAATGCATTATCATCAATATGCCTACAAAATATTGTGTGTAAACAAAAACTTGGTTTAAAAGTGAGGGTGTCAAAAGAAAATTATTGGTTATTGCAATTGAAATTCATGGAGTGTGATTTCCAAAAATGTTGGTTAATTGATTTATGGGTTGGTGGGTAGATTCAAGGATGTGAAAGTGAAACCATTGGACCTAGAGGTCAGCCATATCATGCGCTTCTTGAACTTGCACCTGTCGAATCGGCCGCATGCTTGTTGTGCTTCAAGGAACTTGCAATAGCTGCCTTGGGGGTGAAGGATGATGTTTCATCCTGGTTGTGATTTATGGAGGCAATGCGCTCGTGAAAGGATGGAAAATAAACCGAGATTGAGGTTTAAGCAGAAGCAACAGATGTAAAAAGAGAAAAGCTAAGTACTCAAGACCTCATTGCATGTGTTCATAGAAGTGTGATGTCTATAGTAACAGGTTTTGGGTCTCAGAGCTGCAGATTTTCCCAAAACTGTCCATTGCCTTGGGAACTGCTCAAGTTATTATCTTGAACGTCATCTGCGATCAAGGCAAACAATATTGTGCACTAGAAAAAATAGGTTAATGCAGATCAGTTGATCAAAAGTACCATGTACAATAGAAACTCTGAATAAAACATACGTTGGTTTGCATCAAGCAACATTTGTGTAGAATAGGAGAAATATCCTAAGAGGCTGAAGGCAGGGACATGTCAAGAGAGGATAGGGCATAGTTCCCTATCTGGTTGACTACTCAGAGGGATCAATAGACAAATTGTATCGCTCACTACTAACTTCTTCAGGAATTGGGATTGGCATAGTAGCCAGGCATGTATCTATAAGGGGCTTGCACATTGTTCAATTTGCTACACTGGAATCCAAAATTTTACTTCTTACACAGGATGGGTAGTCCTCTTAAGAAATATGGCATTAAATCTGCTGCCAAAGGTTGGATACGCAGAAAGATGCAGACCCAATGATTCCTGATCATCCACTGTGAGAAAGGGAGCTCTCAAATCAATGTCAACATTTTGTTTCAGCAACAGATGTGAGCATGATGATGAGCCTTTATTGTCTGCCACTGTTTTGTCATCAATAAGTGCACATAAGAATGATTCCTGATCTTCAGCTATGTCAGGAATAATCGTCATGTCAACAACAATCTGTGATGAACTAGACACATCTGCACAGCTTTTATCTTTGATCTTGGGCAATGATTTGTCATCAAAAGGTGGCTCGTCCAGTGATTCTTGATCTTCCACTGTGAGAACTGGTGTCCTCCAGTTGGCAATATTCTGTTTTGGTGATGAAGCTGAGTATGCACTGCCAGCGATGTTCATTTGAAGCAATGCTTTTTCATTGTCACTTTTGTGTGAATTACACAGCTCAGTTGTTTTCTCTTTTCTACATCATTGAGGTGGAGGGAGCCCTCCTGTTCACAATCCACCTTATACACTCAATCCCTGAACGCTACACATGGGTTTAGGGTTCAGGGTTATCAAGATAGAGAATCGGTAATTTATTTCTTCCGAACCCATATTTCCACTTTGTTTCTTGAGCGTTATGATATCAAAAGTAACCACAAAGAATTCTTTGATAAGATAGATGCCTTATGACCCAACCCTACACCCCGTACAAAGAATTTACAATTTCACAAATTTCTCAAATTCCCTCAAATACTGACAGTGCCAGCACATACACAGAAGACTTTCATTGTGTAACATGATCTGTAAGAGGTCTTCACAATTGGACTAACCTCCTAAACCCTCGCAAGCTTCTTTAGAGGTAGAAAGGAGTCACGACCACCATCCACCACGGGAACAATATGAGCGGCGTGCCAGACATTGTCTTCTGATAGATTCTGCACTAACTGCTCCAGCCTGTTGTTGACAAGTTCACATTTTTGCCACTTAGCCGCCAATGTCATGCCCCATAAGATGTACTGTCGGACCATGCACTTTCAAAGTCATACTAATTATGTGTACTGAAATGGTTACTGAGGAAAGGTAGAACACAGTGTACAAGCATTTATGTCTGTCGAATTGAGGAGCTGTCTGGAGTATGCAAGTAGTGCAATCATCAAGCGTTAATGGCTGTATATGTTGCACCAACTTATGGCAGTCCAGCCCACATTTTACACACACCCCATGTTCCAGCTGAAATAGCTCACTGGGGTTCACAGTTAATCCTAAGACGTGAAATAGTGCCTGTTAAAGATAGGTCACCTTTTGGAGCTGGTTTTGCAAGCATGTTGTGCTCAGTTTTACAATGAATGAAGAGCAGCAGGAAATGCTGCGGAGAGAATGCAGCAAAATGGGGGTATAGCTCAGTAGACTAGAGCACACACAGGAGAGAAAGTATTTAGGAAATGTGAAGGCATAGGATAGTTGTGCTTGTGCACCGTTGTCTCTAATAAGAAGACTTTGCAGTACTTTTCACTTTCACTTGGAAAGATTCCACTTGGGATTTGATTGATGATATAGCCTAAGCTGACCAAGATGGAGAAAAGTGAACATGAGAATGACAAAGCAGGCCAGAGAATGCTCCAAAGTGATATAGCACAATATGACATGACGATGGAGGTCGCAGGGCATTGTATTGCTTCTTATGATACAAGACTTATCTTGATGTGCTGCTATTCTCCTTCCAGATAACGTGCACAATATTGACCTGCAAAGATAGGACGAGTGTTTGTAATGTCGGGTTATGAAGAACAGGTTGGGAGTACATATCTTGAACCCAGAAGATTTGCAGACTGGAATCTCTTTTGTTTCAAAGAAGATTCACAAAAACGGGCCTTGTTGGGTACCTCATACATCAAGGTACTCGATGTATTACACAGAAGTGAAAATCAATGCAGACAAATGATCTACAGTGTGTCTGTCATTGACCAGGTGCCTAACTAAAGTGAAGAATGGCATTTTACAAAGGCCAAATCAAGATTTTAGTACTATCCCCACCCTTCCTATGACATGAGTTCTATCAGCATCGAACAACCATGCACTACAAGGCTCAAAGTGAGATTTCTGTCTGGAAAAGGTGGATAGAGTGAACCAACGTTGGAGTTTACCTTGTTGAGTCAGGCCTCTTAGTGGCCACTATATTAAGCCCCAGAAATGTTAGATTTGAACTCAGAGACCCTGATTTAGTCTAAGAATGGGATGTTTGTAAATATTTAGAAATAATTTAAACGGATTCCGGGATTTTTACCACGGTACCAACGTGGGTGCTGCTGGTTCATCTGAGATTCCCTGTGTGGATTGTGTGTTTCTTTTCCAACCAAGGCAAGGAACTCACTGGCAGGCTTCTCTTCCAGGCATTTGTGGTAGGAGAAATCATTCCCTGTTCCAGAAGCACTGGATGTCCTGGAAGCTGGCATTCTTGTCAACCTCTAGCAACAGATGCTCCGAAGGCTATATTGCAAGCTGTGCACTGCAAAGCAATTTGAGATTGTGCAGAAACACCCTTGCATTGCAAATGCCCATTAAAAATGCTAATGGGTACATCCCCAAGCAATCTTTTGGGAAAGGATCGTTGGACATGAGATTTTCCTGTTGAAAAGCAATGGCAATACCATGCTTAAGCATCAGACAATGAGGTGTTGACAGAACATGAACAGCACCATTGATGGAGTACAACATCTAGAGAATGATGGTACCTTTCAGCAGGCAATACTACACCCACCTGCTGCCCCACCATCGTTAGTTTCCGTTGAAGTGCCAATTAATGCTTGTTGTTCACTGTGGCTTTGCCGCAAGCTTGTTCCCAACAATTGCCATCTGCTACCACAATATCAGCACTCTATTTTGCAGTGTACAACTGTTGAAATCAGCTGTCGGGTTAATGATAGGTTAGCTAGGCACGTGATAGCAATCATAAGGATTTCGACACCCGAATGACTGGAACATTGAATAGTCTACATCTGGAACCGCCTAGTCACGTGTAAAAGTTTCAAAAGTTCCTTCTAGAAGATTCAATAAGTAGCGTACCCTTGTTGCATGCCCGTAGGTCCTATAAGCGAGACCGAAAGGATAGAAAGCAATAAGTTGAGTAGCGAGTGTGACGCTAGGACTTTGACTTGCGAACTTGTAATGTTATGCATCATTCCTAAAGTTTGTTGTTGTGCAACCTATGATTCTCAACAAGTTATGGGCCCGCGGCGCTTGGAGCTTTAGGGGTGGTAATTGTGTCAGCCATAATGAGCAAGTTGACGCTAGGGTTGGTAGAGGTTTTGTGGTGAAGGCGCTCGCCTGGATAATCACCGGAGACAAAGTCTAAGCATAAAAGTGTGCTCAGCCCTGACATTGGAAGAAGCTTGGCTCAGGAAAGATGGCAGACATTAAGATTAGCATAGAGCCACTAAATGGCGAAAACTATGCGGTGTGGTCCCAAAGGATGGAGATGCTCCTTGTCCACAAGAAGCTGTGGAAAGGGGTGACAGAACCTAAGGCAAACATTGATAGGTCTGTAGAAGCAAAGGCTTTGATTAGACTGAATGTTACGGAGCAATACCTGGGACATGTTGTAGGTGCAAGGAATGCCAAACAAGCATGGGATGAGCTAGAGAAGGTGTTCAGGGGCAAGACCACGGCCCGGAAACTACAGCTGAAAAGGGAGCTAATGACCTTCAAACAAGAGTCAGGAGAGCTTGTGGCAAAGTACGTCGATAGAGCAAAGGACTTGGAGAGGGAGCTGCTTGCTGCAGGAGTTGAGGTAAAGCCAAAGGACATCGCTATGAGTGTGATTACCAGTTTGTCAAAGGAGTTTGACACGTTGGTAACTATTTTGGTGGCAGCAGACGCAGTCAAGTCAGTAGATGAGATGCTCCCACAACTGCAAATCCATGAGTAGACTGAAAGGTTGAAGGTAAGCTCGCTTGACCTGAATGAGAAGGAGTCAACGACTGCGGTAGCCTATGCTACTAGGAAAGGAGGCAGTGGGAAGGGCAAGAAAGCATCCATGAGGTGCCACAAGTGTGGCGAGCTTGGGCACTTTGAGAGGGAGTGCCGCAAGGGTTCTTAAGGGTCAGAGGGGTCTGGAAAGTCAAGGAACAAGAAGGGGTGCTTCACTTGCAGAAGCCCGGACCACATGAAGAGGGACTGCCCTCAAAGGGGAAAGTCTAAAAGCAGCCGTGGGGTTGCCTTCATTACGGCGGAAGAAGCAAATCCTGGATAGTGGTTTCTAGACTCAGGGGCAAGCCAGCACATGACTAGGGACAAGAGCCTATTCAAAACCCTGGAGCCACTTAAGGATGGAGAATGAGAGATCAAGTTTGGCAACAAAGGGGTGCTCAAGGCGATGGGAGTGGGCACGGTGGAGCTATGGTGTCTAACACTAGTTTGTGAACGGGTCAACACTCTTTGTGAGGTGATGTTTGTCCCAGGAGTTGCAGAGAACCTCTTTTTTGTGAGCAGGGCAACTGAGCTTGGAGCGGAGTTTGTCTTTAAATGGGGAATGTGCCAAGTGTTCATGAGAAATGAGGTCGTGCTACGAGTGAAGCAGAAAGGGGGCTTGTTTGTAATCTGCCATCCGAAGTTGTCTTAGAGAGACTCGTGCTTGTTTGTGAGAGAAGCTGAGAGTCCGGAGCTATGGCATAAAAGACTTGGGCACGAGGGGTATGAAAACCTGGCAAAGATGGCTGAGGAGGAGCTAATATCGAGTGTCCGAGTGAGCGGAAAGGCATTCAGAGAAAAGAAAACCTTGGTGTGCGAGCCATGTATCCTAGGGAAATAGACTCATGGGTCCTTTCCAAAAGAGTTAGTGTCAGAAGAAAACATAGAGCCGCTTCAGCTGGTGCACATGGATGTGTGCGGACATATGCCAAAGGCATCAAAGGGGGGAGCAGATACCTAGCAACCTTCTTGGATGATTACAACAAACTGTCTGTGGTGCAACCTATGAAGAAGAAGAGCGACGTTGCAGTCGTCACAGAAGGGGTACTAACGTGCCTAGAGCTACAGACTTGGAAGAAAGTCAAAGCAATGCAAATGGATAGAGGGGGTGAGTATGTCAACGAAGAGATGACTAGCCTTCTGAGCAAGAGAGGTATCGCGCACAGAAAGACAATTGGATACTTGCCTAAACAGAACGGATCAACAGAGCGTTTGAATAGGGACTTGCAAGAAAAGGGGAATGCAATGCTAGAAGACTCGGGGCTTGGAGAAGAGCTATGGGCAGAGGCCATGGTGACCACCAACTATACCCACAACCGGCTGCCCTCAAGAGTGCATGGAAAGACACCCTGGGAAAAGTTTTTTGGGGAGAAGCCGGACGTGAATCACATGTGTGTGTTTGGGGCACGTGCATACATGCACATCCCCAAGGAAAACAGGAAGAAGATGCAATCAATCAGTGAGAGAGGGGTGTTTGTGGGGTATGGGCCGGACTACAAAGCCTACAAGGTGCTACGGGAAAGAGATGGGCAGATCTTGGTGTCTCATGACGTCATCGTCGATGAAAAGCCTGCCTTCGAGACCATTGAGCTGAGCTCTAGCTCGTAAAAGGAGGAGGAAGGTGTTCTTGGCCTTAGCCATGTGAGCCCTCCTACTCAGATGGGTGCAGGAGATATCCCTACGAGGGAGTCTGGCACTCAGCCCGGTGTAGGAGATATCCCTACAGGGAAATCTAGCACTGGAGAGAGGAAAGCAACGGCCCATCAGGAGTCCTTACACAGAGAGCAGCAATAAGCCAAAAACTCCCTCTCCAAATCAACCTAGAGGATGAGGAGGACGTCGAAGAGCAAGAGCTGTGAAAAAACCCTGCTCGTGAAAGGAAAACACCTACAAGGTATTGGGCAAGCCTTGCAACTGAGGGGAGCAACCCAAGGGGATTGGGGGAGCATCCTGAACCACAAACATACCAGGAAGTTGTTTCAGGGGAGAAGAGTGAGCTTTGGTATAAAAACATGGACGAAGAGATGCGCTCACTCTTAGAGAACGGCACCTGGGAGCTGGTGGAAAGGCCGGAAGGGATAAAACCAATCCTTATGAAGTGGGTTTACAAAATCAAATGGGACGTGCAAGGAAACTTTAAACAATACAAGTCTCGTTTAGTGGCAAAGGGGTTCCTATAAAAACAAGGGGTTGATTTCGAGGAGGTGTATGTCGCAACCCCACTTTGGCCAAGTGTGGGGGTGAAGCCCAACACTTCCAAAGTTGGGGACTTGGAGTCCTTCGAGACTCCCAAATGTTTAGAGTTCAACAGCAGAGGAAAAAACACCTCGCATTGGGGTGTTCTTGGTGTCATTGGAAAGGTCTTGAAGTGTAGATGTCTAAAATGCCCTCGCATTGGTCATTTGGACATTTGCAACCCAAGGTATGGGCGAAAGAAAGACCACTGAAAGTCGGGAATCGACCTCTTCCTGACGTACGAATTGAGAGTGCGAGATGTCGTTGAAAAGATCTCGACAAAGGCTACAACTTTGGTTCAAACCTCGTCGCGATCAGACTTGGCAGTCGGGAGTTATGAGCTCCCAAATTCCTGAGACTCCAACCGGGACAGTTTCGGGACAACTTCGAAACTCTAACTTGGGAGTCCCGGAAAAAAGGGCCATTTGGATGTAGCCTCCATGGAGTGTTGCAGAGAATACTATATGGGGGAAGGTGGTGGCTTCCCCCGAGTCCGGGCCATGGTGAGTCTTGTGGTCCAAAGTGCCCGTGGCTTGTCCCAACATTCAAGGGTGTCCCGGAATGTGAACTAACCACTTTGTGGTTTGTTTTGGATGCAGATTCAAGTTTGATCTACTAGTCCCTCTTCCTAGTCTTATCTCGGGACTTCTAGCACGCCCCTCTACCCCTTTATAGTGCTAGAAGTCGGGAACGCCTTTCGAGTCCCAACTTTTCGCAACTACACTTTGGTGAACCCTCAAGTGGGTTCACCCCGGGACTTGGGAGTGTGTCAGTGTACGCCCCGGTGAGCAAGCACACAACTTTGAGAGCACTGTTGGCGATTGTAGCGCAGCAAGACCTGGAGCTACACCAGCTTGATGTGAAAACGGCCTTCCTGAACGGAGAGTTAGAGGAAGAAATTTATATGCTACAGCCGCAAGGGTATGAGCAAGGAGGGCCGAATATAGCGTGTCATTTGCTGAGGGCTTTCTACAGACTACGGCAGGCGCCTCGGGCATGGCATCGGTGCCTTAAGAAGGTCTTGGAGGACCTTGAGTTTGTGGCATCGTCTGCGGACGCTACACTCTTCCGAGGCATAGTGGACGGTGGGACAATTTGGCTACTTGTCTGGGTCGATGACATTCTAGTGACAGCCCAGGGAGAGGAGCAAATAGCAAAAGTGAAAGCGCATCTGACAGCCAAATTTGACATGTGGGATTTGGGGCCTGCCACCTACTTTCTGGGAATGGAGCTATCACGTGATCGAGAGGCACGGAGCCTGAAGCTAACCCAAAAGAAGCCGACGGGGGAGCTGATCAACCGGTATGGACTGGCAGATGCATGCGCACGCTCAATGCCACTGGCAGCGAGGGAGAAACTCAGAAAAGAGGGGAAGCCTTTGGACACGATGAGATTCGCTTACAGCAAGTGCGTGGGAAGTCTGTTTTACCTGAGCGTGTGCACATGCCCTGATATTGTTTAGGTTTTGGGGGCGCTAGCGCGTTACATGGCAGCACCAATAGTGGTGCATTAGGAGGCCGCGCTTGGAGTAGTGCGCTATTTCGTGGGGACTGCAGACTACAGCCTAACCTTTGGGGGGAGCAGTGAGACTCTTGTGGGATACTGCAATGCGGACTACGCAGGAAACCTAAACTCGAAAAGGTCCACAACAGGGTATGTCTTCCTGATGTTTGGGGGAGCAGTGAGCTAGTCAAGCCGATTACAGCCAACAATGGCCGTGTCAACGGTCGAAACAAAGTATTTAAGCGCAGGGCAGGCAGTGAAAGAAGCATTGTGGTTTCAAAAGCTAGGGGCGGATCTGGGGCTCGACTTGGGACATGTTCAAATCTATTGTGACAACCAAGGAGCAATTCAACTACTGAAGCATCCTATTGCTTCTCAAAGGTCGAAGCACATTGATGTGATCCACCGCTTTGTGAGGGAACGGGTGGCGCGCAAGGAAGTCAACTTCGTCTTCTGCAAAACAAAGGACATGAAGGCGGACATCCTGACCAAGGCACTAACACTAGGCAAATTCAAGAAGTGTAGGAAGGAGATAGGCATAGAATAGTCATTTGTGTGTGGGGGAGTGTTGAAATCAACTGTCGAGTTAATGACAAGTTAGCTAGGCACATGATAGCAATCATAAGGATTTCGACACCTAAATGACTAGAATATTGAATAGTCTGCATCTGGAACTGCCTAGTCATGTGTAGAAGTTTCAAAAGTTCCTTCTAGAAGATTCAATAAGTAGCGTACCCTTGTTGCATGCCCGTAGGTCCTGTAAGCAAGACCAAAAGGATAGAAAGCAGCAAGTCGAGTAGCGAGTGTGACGCTGGGACTTTGACTTGCGAATTTGTAATGTTATGCATCATTCCTAAAGTTTGTTGCTGTGCAACCTGTGATTCTTAACAACATCATATGTTTGGGTCAAAATGCCCACTGATGTCTGGGCATCTGCTCCACCTGCTTGACTATCAGACAGTGGACAAATTTGTCCATAATTGTTGCCACTGTCTGCCCTAACTGCATTTGGCTGTGTCATTCAGCAGCAGTTCAAAACAGTTCATAATTCTTAGCCAACATTCTCGGACTTGCCAAGTGAGTTGCACTCAGTTTTGCAAACATCAAATGTCTCCTACTCATAATTAGAGTAGGAGACATACCTGTGGCAAAAAAAAACTGGCCCCAATGGGTTGTTCTTCTTTGTGATCCTCTCTAGGGACTTTCTTCATAGCCTTGCCCAGGATCCCCATGACAGTCGAGTGATGCTCCTGGAATGCTTCCTGGGAGCAATCAAGAGGTGACAGTGTCAAAATCACACATGGAAAGTCTAAGGTAAGAACAACACAGCATGTCAACTAATAGTTCTGACGCAAAATTCACAAAACTGCCATAGGTGGCCCATCATATTGGCAGACCTCAGATATCTGGATAGGCCCAAGCCAAGGTGAGCCCAGGCAAGAGCTGCACACTTCACACTTGCTTTCTTCTCATTAGTAATGTCGGAAAACCTGATGACCACACAAAAAGAAAATTAAGATTGGAATTAGAAAAGACATCCACAGACAGATCAGAGGAACAGAAAATAAGAGTAATGATTGGAAGAGAGTCTAAGAGATGTAACCACTCCATTTTGAGAATTATCTCTGTAAACCTCATCATGCAAAGTGGGGTACCGCTACTTAAACACAGCTTTGGGCAAGCAGAGGAGACCAGAGCAGTCTCAAACATACCACGGGTCTCAGATCCCCATATGAGTTCTGGTGGCTAAATTGAATGCACAAAGGTCAAGAATAATTATATTAGTTCTACAGGTAGGAACAATGAAAGAAAAGATAGAAAGAAACTCATTTAATGGCCACGATTGATTGTTTTCTGAATTTCCAGCTTCCTTGAATGTTAATGTGTTTTTTTGTAAAGTTTTTTTTTTATATCACTTGTGTATGACGAAACTTAGGGTTCTAGTGTTGTGTTTTCTTTACTTTCCGAATAACTCTAATGCACAAATCTCAGATCTTCAAACAATGAATGAACAAAATCTGATTCCCATATATGTATCATAGTTTTCAAAAATCAAAATTATATAGTTGTGGCCCTTCAAACAATCAAATAACCAATGTTACCATTTGATATATAAATCACAATTCTAAAAAAGAGCTGCAAACATTGAATTCTAACATATACTTTGCATTTTCAAGAATCAAAGAACCAATCAAAGGAGTCAATTACCTACCTATAATAAACTATTCATTTTTTCATGAAAACCTCTAGTTCTTTTATGAGGGGGTTCAAGGACAGGATTCAATAAAAGTGGAATCATTTTTTTTATTTTGCAAATTTTCAAAAACTTGAATTGGAGGCTATTAAAAAATTCAAATCTCCACCCCAGATTAGTAAAACCCCATGTTTGGCACATATCATAAAAGTGTGAACCAACTAAGGTTTCTTGAGCTAGTTTTCAAATTGAATATATCATAATCAATGATATCCACCATGATATTTGTCTTGACAATTTTTGTTGGAGAGAAAATTGTTGAAACAAATATTGATTTAGGAATCAATACCGTGATAGTTTTTCAAAAAATGATAGCCAAGTAAAGCAATGGAAGATACTAAATCTAATTTTCATGTATAGGGGTCTGTAGGTCTAGTTTAGGTTGTAAGTAGGACCTAGGGTCTAGGATGGTTGGCAAAGTCCAGGAATGGGTATTTAGACTAAGGTTTCTAGGTTTTTTAAACTAAAGTTTTTAGAAATTGCATATTAGGGTTTGGAGTGGTGATTTGCACACGAGTTGTTTTGTTATCTTTCATAAATGATTGCTTTCACAAACATAAAGAGGCCCAAGCTCTCATTTGGGCCCCACTTTGCCTTTTTTCTTGAAGATAATTTAGTGTGCACTTGAACTTTTATTGCATATGTACATAGTGTGTAGTTTTTGTATGTCTTTCCCTCCTATCATTGCTCTTCTTCCTTTTCACTTTGCTCCCATTTTCACTTCTTTTTACCTTTGGTCTACATTCCTTTTAGCTCTCTTAATTGATTCTTTCCAATTTTGCATTTCACTTTTTTGGATTTTTTTTTTTTTTCCTCAACTCAACTCTTCATTCCTTTTAACTTTGCTTTCATTATTTCAACTTTGTTTTTCATGTGTCATTTTTTTTCTTTGTTCGAACTTCAAGTACTTGGACTCATCTATGCTTTTACATTTTTAGTTTTCATCCTTTCAACTTCACTCTATCCAATTGTTCTTTTGCATGTAGTTCCCCACACCCCTGGCCTCTTGTGTTGTGCAAGTTCAGATTTTGGCTATTTGCCATCATCAAGTTGCAGCTTCAAACTCAAAGTAATTATATGTTTTATTCGGTTTTTTTGGTTTTACATGGCATGTAAATATAAAACCATTTACACTTACACATTTTGATACGGCATGTAAAAACACTGAAAGTAATTTACACAACCTTACACATATCAAGTTTTTTAATTACTCTTACATGTTTTATGGTTGCTACACTTACATTTAGCTGGGTTGTAAATTTATTGAAAAAAAAGGAACCCTTACACTGGGTATAAGTCTTAAACTATATACATGCACAACACTGATTGGGACTAGCCTGAAGAAAGCTGCTGAACTAGAGTTGAAGTTACTTTTATTCAGATGGGTGAAGGCGCTCTGACTAACACTTGATATTTTTCTGGGCTCCACAAGATTAGGCGAAAAAAATTCAAATAACAAATTTGCATTTTTTCTTTAAGTTAACCTAAATCAAATAAGTTATTTTCTAATCAAATTTGGATGTTTTCTTCCTTAAAGCTTCTTTGTTTCGTCCCAAAGAAATAAATTGTCAGGGTACATTGATTAAATTTTTATCATATTTTCCTATGCAACCTGCAATCACCTTTTGGTCCCAACTAAACCCCTTAACATAAAGAGGATTAAAAATGCTTTCAAGGGGTCCTAGGCATTTAAGGATCCCATTTTAGATTGCATAACAAGCTTTGGTAAAGGGACATTGCCATGGAAGCCACCCACCCACTATTCCAATCTCTACTACAATCAAATAATGGGAGAACGTTTCCATGTCTTCTTAATTTTCCTTAAGCTAGAGAGGAATCCACCGTCCCCTTGTAAGCTGGGCTGGCAGGCAGGGGCATGGCTGAGAAGGAGGGAGTTTCTCGTCCTGTGCCCTGGCAATTTAGTTGGCCTGATGTTGCCCACTACTATGGTGGGTGAGAAGGGTGAGGTGACACCCATCAAAAGAGTGGGCAGCCAAAATAAAATGGTAGGGTTTGAATGTATTTGAATTAAAATTTAGGAATTTGGATTGAATTCAATTCAAGTTGGATGTAATGTAATTCAATATCTTCATTTGAATGAAATTAAATTTGCACAAAATCAACTTAGTTTTTTCCATTAGTTGATTGTCACTGGTAATGTAAGCCTGAGTTGATAGGCCAATCAATTACACCTTACGCTTCAAGAATTTCACAAAGTACTTGTGAATGTGATGTGGATGAAGTTGCTCAGCCATTCGTTGAAATGCTCTACAAGTGGTCTTGTCCCTTGAGTGTTTCATCCATTTACATCATTTTTCCAATCCCCCTTGGCTTCCTTCTTTTGTCCAATCCCACTTGGTTACCTATTTGTCTCCAACCTGCTACCTCCAGCGTTGTAACGCTCATATGTAATGGGTGGTAATAATGACGAGGCTCCATAGTGCATTAAATACTTATTAA
>Ga0116227_10012163_pt1 | contig 14147 bp, 8 predicted proteins | sample S1TSphgellanicum_FD_89693 | JGI IMG/M metagenome (GOLD analysis project Ga0116227, IMG submission 89693) | Host-associated microbial communities from peat moss isolated from Minnesota, USA - S1T2_Fb - Sphagnum magellanicum MG | ecosystem: Host-associated > Plants > Peat moss > Unclassified... | reverse complement strand
GTGTTGGGACAAGCCACGGGCAACCTTGGACTCACTTGACTCACCACGGCCCGGACTCAAGGGAAGCCACCACCTTCCCCCATATAGTATTCTCTGCATCTCACCGTCACACTTGCATCCAAATTGCATTTTTTCCCGGGACTCCCAAAGTGGAGTCCCGAAACTGTCCCAGTTTAGACTCCTGGGACTTTGGGCGTTCATAACTCCTCACCCCGAGCTTGGATCGGGACAAGGTTTGAACCAAAGTTGTAGCTCTCCTCGGGAGCTTTCCAATGGTGTGTCGTACTTCACTTGTATGCACCGGGATCAGGTCGATTCCTGACTTTTAGTGGTCGAGAGTCAAACTGCCAGTTTGACTCCCGGCCCTTCTTTCGACCATAACTTGTGCTATACATGTCCAAATGGCTCATGCAAGGCCATTTTGGACATCTACACTTCAAGACCTTTCCAATGATATAAAGAACACCTCAATTCAAGGTGTGTTGACCCCTACGATTGCACTCTAAGTTTTCGAGAGTCCTGGAGGACTCCCAAGTCCCATTTTCGAAAGTGTGAGTGGCGACCTCACACTTCCCTCAAAATGGGGTTACGATAGTGGGGTTGCAACACTCTCCCCCACTAGAAAAAAAGGTCAATGTCCTCATTGACACTTAGAAATTTCCTTTCACAATTGCAATCGCTTTCTCTGGATCTTTAACCATCAAATGCCGATTTTTGTGGCAGGACCTTGCCTCAAACTAATTTAGGCGTCCCCAAGTTTCCAACATTTTCTTGGCAAGTCCAAGGGTATCTCATAGAAAACCCTTAACTCTTGCTCCGCCAAAAAACTAAACTAGCCTAATTAACGAAGCCCTCATTTGGGAGGCCATTCGTTCAACCTTCCCCTCATGAGGACTCAAGTCAAGTTTAATCTTGACCTAAGCTATTAACATGACTCCTTTCCCAACCTTGCGCCTTGATCACAACAATCAAGCCTTGATTAAAAGGTTTGCTTATCAAGGTACGGAAACGACATTTAGGTTTTGCCAAAACCCAAGTCCCAAACTACATGATCAAAGTATGCGAACGGGGTCATGACTTCCCACGTTGGCCGCCACTAACAACCAACCCTTTGGGATGCACTTAAAGCTTGTGCATGTCCCCACAAGCTCACCTTGCTTGCCTTGTTTTTTGAGGTCAAGATTTCTCTTCACCCCAAAGTAGGAATCCGATTTTGATTTGGGCTTACACAAGAAGTTCCATTTGTCCCATGCCAAACTTGATAACCTTATTTGCACTTATACATTATTCTCGTGATACAATCTTTTGGAAGTTCTTAAGCCTTTATTTCACTTGCAACTTGATGTGGTACATTTTATGTGACACCCTACCCCACTAAAAAAAAGGTAATGTCCTCATCACGTTTTACGTCTCTTCTTCTTTGTTGATCTAGTGTGGAATTCTTCTATGGCTTCTTGGGCATGTTCCATGTCGGATTCATTCACCCAAGATGCCTCTATTGGATGGTATAATTTCCATTTCACTAGGTATTCCCACTCTCGTCCTCTTAGTTACCTTGACTTGAGCACGGCCTCCACCTCAAATTTTGGTTCATTATGAACCAAGTCTAGTGGGGGCTTTGAGTTGTGCTCTCGATTAGGCCTTGAGGTATCGCGGGCGACCAGCTTCAAAAGGGAAACATGAAATGTGAGATGAAATCTAAGATTTTCCAGTAGTTCTAATTTATAAGTGTCGAAAAGTTTTTTTTCCAACACTTTGAATGGGCCTGCATATGGGCCCAAGAACTTATGACTTAAACCTTTGGGTAATCAGAAGTTTTTGATGTTCAACCACATTTCGTCCCCTTTTTGAAATTTCACCTCTCGTTAGGACTTGTCCGTAAAATCCTTGTACCTCTTATGCGCCTTTTACAAGTTGGCCTTTGCCACCTCCCAAAGGCGCTGTCTTTCTTCATCAAGTTGTGTGACCATTGACACTTCCTCACTTGCATCACTCAGGGGTTGTCCATGTGCTGCCCAAGTCATGGGCATAATTGGTGATTTGCCTGTCACCATTTGAAAGAGGTGGACCCAGTCGTGGAGTGTTCCGAATTGTTATAACAAAACTCGGCTAACTCCAAGTGGTCCACCCAATCTTGTTGATTTGCTGTCACATAATTTGTCGCAACCCCACTTTGAGGGAATTGTGAAGTTGCCACTCACATTCCCGAAAATGGGACTTGGGAGTCCTCCGGGACTCCCGAAAATTCAGAGCGCAATTGCAGGGGTCAAAACACCTCACATTGAAACATTCTTTATATTGTTAGAAAGGTCCTAAAGTGTGGATGTCCAAAATGGCCTTGTTGAGCCATTTGGACATCTGCAGCACAAGTTATGGTCGAAAGAAGGGCCGGGAGTCAAATTGGCAATTTGACTCCCAACCACTAAAAATTAGGAATCGACCCGATTCCGGTGCGTGCAGGTGAAGCGCAACACACCGTTGAAAAGCTCTCGACGAGAGCTACAACTTTGGTTGAGTCCTTGTCCCGATCCAAGTTTGGGGCAAGGAGTTATGAGCGTCCAAAGTCCCAGGAGTCCAAACCGAAACAATTTTGAAACTCCACTTTGGGAATCCTGGGAAAAAGAGCCATTTGGATGCAAGTCCCGTGGAGAGTTGCAGATAATACTATATGGGGGAAGGTGGTGGCTTCCCTTGTGTTTGGGTCGTGGTGAGTCAAGTGAGTCCAAGTTAACCCGTGGCTTGTCCCAACACCAAAAAGGTGCAGAATGAGTTCTAACCCATTTGCGGGTTGGATTTGGATGCAGGACCGTGTAATTGAGTAAGCTTGTCCCTCTTCCTAATCTAATCCCAGAGCTTTCAGCACGCCCCCTCTACCCCCTTTTAGTGCTGGAAGCTGGGAGCGGCTCCAAATCCTAAATTACTTCTGCAATTTGACATAGTTAGACCCCTTTTGGGTCTAACAAGGGATTTGGGAGTGCGTCACATGGTATTAGAGCTTTAGTGAGCTTAATTTACTTCTCGGGAGTCCTGGATGGCACCCAAGAAGAACCGTAAGCAAGCTCAAGAAAGTATGTTGGAGGAACCCATCGAAGACCGAGTAGTCCCGCCGGAATCAATTGGGGAGGAGGAACCAAGGGTCACAGAAGACCAAGATGAGCCCGAAAGTGAAGAGAAGCAATGGAGTTTGGTCCTATTCACCCTGGAACAATTGGAAGTCCTCCTCAAAATGAATAAGCCCGACTTCAGTGAGTTGGTTGCAACCCTCAAAGGAGGAGCATCCAAGGATGCGAAATTTCAACCGGCCAAACCCGGGAACTTTGATGGTGCCCGAGACCGAAAAATTGTGGATGTTTGGCTTGCGGAGATGGAGGATTATTTACATGCCGCCAAGGTTGGATGGCATTCGGCCATGGAACTTGCCCAGTCCTACTTGAAAGGCTATGCTGCCACATGGTGAAGGACGATGAAATAAGAGGAAGGGAAGAACCATGGCTACGTTTGGGAGTTCTTCAAGGAGCGAGTTGAGACGGAATTTGTCCCAAGAAATGCCGACTACATTTCAAGGTGCAAACTTCGTGACCTAATGAATGCCACAAATGAAAATTTGAGGCAATATGTGAGGGCTTACTCCGAGTTGATGCTTGAGATCTAGCACATGCATGAGTTGGATCGTGTGTGCCAATTCGTGATGGGACTTCCAACTTGGGCCAAGCGAAAGTTTGAGGAAAAGTGGAAGGCTTCTCAAATGTGGGGTGAAGTGAAAAATCCGGGTTCAAGAAGGACAACAAGTTCCCTCACAAAAAGCCAAGGCATGACGGCGAATGGAACCGTGGGCAAAGAAGCCCAACAAAGGATAAGCCCAAACAATTCCAAGGCGCGGGGTTCAAACCAAAAGGGAGCTTTGTGAAAAAGGGGGCCCCTTTCAAAAGGAGCCAACCCAAGGGAGATGTTGGGGTGAAACCAAAAGAAGCATGTTTCAACTACAATGAGATGGGGCATTACTCCAAGGATTGTCCCAAATCCAAAGCGAGGATTGGAGGCTCTAAGGTAATTGCCCTTAATGCCAACCTAGCCCAAGCGGAATGCAATCGACTCATCTTCTTAAAGGGGAAGATTGCTAAGCGGGATGTGTTATGTCTTTTGGACACATGGGCCTCCCACAACTTCATAACTCGAGAAAGCGTTGAAAGGATGGAGCTCCACTTGGAGGAGCTCAAGGCACCCATCGAGGTGCATTTCGCGGATGGGGTTTCCCATCCTATTACATCACAAGCAAAAGAAGTGCCTCTCTAACTAGGAAATTGGAGAGGAAAGGTGGACTTGTTGGTGTCCTCCTTGGGTGGAATGGAGTGCGTTTTGGGAATGGAGTTCATCACCCAAAACAACGTGCTCATAGAAGGGCACAATAGGCTAGTTAGGATTCCCTCCAAAAAGGGGATCGTGAAAATGAAGGCACACGAGATGCCTTGTGTGGGTGGGCCAACCATCCACTTTATGTTAGGAAAAACCTGGGAAAAGGAATGCATGGGAGGTTCTAGCATGTTGTGTGTCATGCGAGTGCTAGATGAGTATGAGCCCGAGGAAGCCACCAAGTTGGTGATTTCCACCAAGTGTATAAAGCAAGTTTTGGAAGAGTTCATGGATGTGATGCCCGAAGAGTTGCCCGAAGACCTACCCCCGAGAAGATGAGTTGATCATGCAATTGAAGTGGTACCGGGAGTGGCACTTCCCGCCAAGGCCCCATATAGAATGAGCCATGAGGAGTTGAAAGAGCTTAAGGTTCAACTCGAAGAACTCCTCGCAAAAGGTTACATCAAACCAAACAAGTCGCCATATGGGGCACCCGTCCTTTTTGTTCACAAGAAGGATGGGACGTTGAGAATGTGTGTGGATTATATAACACTCAACAAGGCAACGGTGAAGAACCGGTACCCTTTGCCTCGAATCGATGATCTATTTGATCGTCTCTCGGGAACCAAGGTGTTTAGTAGGATTGATCTATGTTCGGGGTATTACCAAATTCGGATTGCAGAAGGGGATGAAGAAAATATTGCTTGCCGCACAAGGTATGGCTCATACAAGTTCTTGGTGATGCCTTTTGGGCTCACCAATGCACCCGCCACATTTTGCACTCTCATGAATGACATTTTCCGAGAATGGCTTGATGACTTTGTGGTCGTCTACATAAATGACATTTTGATCTATAGTAGTTCCTTGGAGGAGCATGAGGAGCACCTCCGTAAGGTGTTCCAAAGGCTAAGAGAAAACAAGTTGTATGCCAAACTTGAGAAGTGTGAATTTGGGGTGACGGAAGTGGACTTCCTTGGGCATAGGATAACTCAAGAAGGTTTGAAAATGGATGATCACAAGGTCAAGGCAATTGTGGATTGGGAACCACCCAAGTCCTTGCCATCCTTTAGATCCTTTTTGGGATTGGCCTCCTATTATCGCAAGTTCATCAAGAACTTTGCAAAGATAATCGCGCCTTTGATAAACCTCTTGAAGAAGTTCGTCATCAGTTATGAATGGGAAGGAGCATGCAATGAAGCCTTTGAGACCTTGAAAGGCATTTTGGTGAAGGCTCCCGTGTTGAAGTTGCCCGACTTTGACAAAGACTTTGAGATCCATTCCAATGCCTCTGACTTTGCAATTGGAGGAGTCCTAGTGCAAGAAAGAAGACCGGTGGCATTTGAGAACAAGAAGTTGAGTGAGACGGAACGAAGGTGGCCAACACATGAAAAGGAAATGTGGGCGGTCATACATTGCCTCAAGACTTGGGGCCATTACATAGCCTCCAAAGATGTGGTAGTGTGGACTGACAATGTGACCTTAAAGTACTTTGCCACTCAACCCAAGTTGTCATCGAAGCAAGTGAGATGGCAAGACACATTGGCCTTGTTCAATATGGATATTCGACACAAGCCCGGGAAGGATAATGTGGTGCCCGATGCGTCAAGTCGAAAACACCAACTTAGAGTGGTGTATGTGGGAGAGACAGAACTTCAAAAGGAAGTTCATCAAGCAAGCCGCCGAGATGCATTTGCTAAGGAGGTAAGGCAAAACATTCAAAATGGAGCCAAGTCCCACTTCCATTTGCAAAATGGACTATTGTGGTACAAACAAAAGCAACTCTATGTGCCGAAAGGAAGATTAAGAGACTTTTAATGGTCAGGAGTCAAACTACCAATTTGACTCCCGGCCCTTCTTTCACCTATAACTTGTGCTGTAGATGCCCAAATGGCTCATGCAAGGCCATTTTGGACATCTACATTTGGAGACCTTTCCAACGGTATAAGGAACACTTCAATGCAAAGTGTTTTGACCCCTGCAATTGAGTTCTGAGTTTTTGGGAGTCCCAAAGGACTCCCAAGTCTCATTTTCGGGAGTGTGAGTGGCGACCTCGCACTTCCTTCAAAGTGGGGTTGTGACATTTTACCACATGTATTTTTTCAAATTGGCTACTATCTTAATCAACTATCTAAGATTCAAGGTATAATTAATTTCTAACATCTATTTACTTAGATCTTGAAAATATCTTCCACATAAATGATTTTACTTGGAGAGGTAGAAGGAACTTCTTGAAGTTTTGTTGGTTTTGTAGATTTCGTAGAGCTTGGCATCCTAGTTAAATTGGTGGTCCATTTTCCTGCTAAAAGGAATAGGTAAGTCTGGTGCCAAATTGATTTGCTACATTTGTTATATGGTTTCTACCATAGACCTCTTCAACTTCTTTTTGGCTTCCCAATTTGTTGCAAATTTTCTTTTCCTTGGCTCTCGATCTTTGAACACCTATTAATCATTTATTTTACTTCGGGTGGTAACATTGACATCCACCATGTTAACTGAGGCAATAAAAAATTTAACCACAATTGTTAGTCTAGATTTTGTGGGTTGACCTCCTTTATCCATAACAACACATGCATCTTGGGTTTTACAATCAGTTAATAAAATTACTATTATTATTTTTTACTACAATTGTAATTACAAGTTCATGTTAATGATTACATAGTTCTAAAAGACATTGTGGTGCCACATGGCATTATGGTTTTGTGATTATAGTTGATATCACAACTTGATGGTTTTTAAACAAACATCAAAATTTTCAAAAATGTATTTTTAATCATCCAAAATTAATTAATACAAAAATTCCATTAATTCTTGCAACTTTTGGTGAATAATAACAATTTATGGTCATGTGGTGTTGATGTGGCATGCCACATGGCAACAAGGTTGATTAGTAATTATAACACTTCATGATTTGTGACACTAACGTCACATCATGATTCATGTCATTGATGTGATGAATTAATCTCATTTATTAACTAATTAAAAATATTGTTGTCTTTTGCAATTAATAACAATTTGGTCTTCCACGTGATGATGACATGGCATGCCATTTGGCAACAATGTGTCACAAATGTTCATGGTAATCCATGATTTTTTGTGACACCATAAGTTTTTGTGTGTTTTGAATTTATAGCACCAATATTTGTCATGGCATGCCATAATTTTTTGTGTGCCATGAGGTTTTTGAAGTCATGTGTATGTGTATTAAATAATCTATTATTAACATGTAATTATGACTACAATATTAATAGTCATTTTGAAAAAGGTGACACATAATTCCATGATTTTAAAACTATTTAACATATTAGTTTAGGTTGACATACCTATTAAATTGACCTATGTTTGTAGGCTATTTAATAAAAAAAAAGGTTTAATGGGTAGATGCAAGTTACAATGGCTCAAAAACGGCAAGAATCCTAGTCCCAAAAGTCCATATAAATGGAAAAATTAATAGTAAAATGGAAAAAATTGTTAAAAACCAACTAATAAAGTCCATTTGAAAGGTTGCCCATCTAGAAAACTATTTATTATACGTGTTAAGAGAAAAAAAATTCAAAATAACAAAAAATGACCAAGATTGGGACTTTTGAAAATAAGGCCCAAATTTGGACATTCAAAAGTCCATAGTTATTTGTTGGTTAAAATTTTTGTTGCAATTTTTTTCAATCAATATTTATTTTTCCATCATGTATCATATATTGAGTCCCTACAATAAATATTGAGATGGAATCACAACAAAAAACACATTTGAATGCTAATGTAAAACCCAAATTATAGTCCATATATGTCCATTTTAAAAATCCATTGTTATATGTTTAGTGTATGTTTATTGAATTTCCCCCCTTAACAAATATTCTTATTCAAGTTGGCAATTTTAATCCATAAATATTTTTGTCAATTTGTTGATTTTGTAATGCATTTATGGCATTTGAATAGAGTACACTCTGTAGAAAGTCCATAAGGACACAAAAAATGAGCCACCATAACTTGCAGTTACCCTAATATAGGCTATTTTGTAAGTTACTTAATTAGAAATTAAAAAATTATTATATCTTGTATGTTTAAATATACTTAAAATATGTTACCTTATTAATAGGTTAACCTAGGTAAGTTTGCTTAAGTTCTTAGCTTTAGATTTTTTGCCAAGTCAACCTAATTAGCTTCATTACAAGATATTTAATTAAGTTTATAACCATTTCAAGTTTGTGCAACTAGATGTAACTATGATGTGACTAGATGTGACATAATTATCTTAGGTCTTTTTTTAGCTAAGAATGTTTAGGTTAACTTAAGTTAAGTTAGTAGGTAGTATAAGTTAACAAACTAGTTCATTTAAAGTCAACCTAGGGAGGTTTAGGTTTAGGCTACGTTGGTAGGTAGTAAGTAGGTTGACCTAGGTCAACCTAGGGTGGCCAAGGATAATTCAAAGTTTAAAATTTTGAATTTTATAACTTTGTGTGAAATATAATTAATAGAAAAATGTGGTAGTGCAATGGATGAGGATTTGAGCCCCAAAATGAAAATAAGGGGTTCAAGTCCTCACTCTTACAACCTATGACATTTAGGCCATTCAACTTACATTAAGCAATTTAATTTAGGCTTTTTAGATTAGGAGTTCAACGTTTGTTTTTAATCTAAACCACTTAGCCTATATTACCTAACATAGGTAGCTAGCTTAACTTTTGCCTAGGTAAGCTAGGCTAGGTTGACCTTTGGTTACGTTAATTACATGGGCTAAATTAGGTTGACTTTTAGTCATGTGTAATGATTTATAATGTGTTTATAAGTTATTGACACATGTCATCCATCCATCAAAATGCCTTTTGTAACACTTAGTCGAACAAAATGACTAATTTGAAATGGCATGCACTTTACACGTCATACCAAGGTTAATGATGACATGGAATTTCATTATTACAAGAAAAATTTAAAATCCTAATCGTTAAAATGACTAAGCTTTGAAATTGAACATCCCTTGCGATTAAATGGGTAAAACAACATGGGTTTAGCAACTCACTAATCACTAGTCGCATATGTCTTTTTTAACTAATATGTAGTTGTGAAGGCGAATTGTAAAACCCAAAATGTGTTGTTGTGATCCTTGAACATGTTTTCCATTTTACCAAATCTTGGGTTGTTCGTCAATTTGTGAACCAATATTCTACAAATGTGACAAGGGTAATTTAACGGTTTTGGAAGTTTACTAGCATGAATAGTAGCTTTAGTAACATCCATAGTAGGTTCTTCTTCCTTTTTGTTTTTGCAAGTTTTGACGTTGTAGTTTGTATGATGACAGCTAGTATAACACATATTCGGCTTTATAGTTGCTTGATTCCCTGTCCCAATGGCTTGTGGTACAAATAATGTACTTTGTGATTTAAGCACAAAAATACATTTTTCAAAAATCAACGTTAAGTCCTTGAACTATTGTAAAATCTCATGTTTCATTCTCCCAATAGCAATGTGTAAATACTACTATATTCCATATTAGAACATTATGGTCAAGAAATTATTAATCGTAGGTGTTTACAAACTATTAGCCAATTTCAATAATCTTTCATAATACACCTTTATTATTTATGTGGATTCTTGTTTTAGGTTCTTCAATTATAGATATACATGTTCATCATTCTACATAGTTCGATAACATCTATAGAAATCTTGTTATAAATCTACAAATCTATAATTGGGATTATTTCGCACATAATTGTTACACTAATCAGATGTGTTATCTCAATGTAAAATTGAATAGATTAGTTATTTCCTCATCTACCATTTCATCATTAACATTAATAACTTTGAATACTTGTACATGAACATCTAGATTAAAATATTTCTTATATTAAGGATAATTCAATAATCTTTTGAAAGGCCAAAAATAAGGTATTATAGGTTGCATAGATGCTATTGTAGCACCTTGTAGGGGTTCTAGAGGATTTCCTCTTGGGTTTGGTGGTACAAATATAATAATAATTACATTGTGGAAAAGGGTTTTTGGTAGTAAGTTCATTGGCATTTCCACATTAGGGTTCACCACTATAGATTTTCAAGCACTAGAATCATTTTAAAGTCATTAAAATGGCATCCTTCCAAAGTTTCAATAAGCTTTGTATGAACTTTATTATGAAAATAACCATTTTCAATTAATATTATAGGAATTTCATCATTCCTTATAGATATTAGATATTTGGCCATAGTTGCATGCACATATCTAGTTGGGTATGTAGTCGTCATAGGAATTCCTTGCACCCCATTAGTAACCATTGTGAAAAATTACGGTATTGGTCATTCACAAATTGGTATGCCATTACTTTTCAATATTGTGGTATTTAATATTGTTCTATTATTTAATCCAAACATAGATTTTGTTATTCTAAAAGTTGCAAATCTTGCATTGCTCAAAGTAGGATGATTGGTAGCCATCCTAATTTTTTTGGTGTAGAATGACATGGTCTGGTGATTCAGGGTATTTTGCCCTCAAAAGGTGTCCTTCTTGCTTCACCCTTTTCAATAGTTTTATGTAGATTTCTATAATTCTATAATTGTGTTGTTGTTACCACGTTTTGCATAATGGCCAATAGATTATGATCATCTACTAGATTCTAGTGGTTTTGTGCTTGAATATGGAAATGATTGATCATAGCATCTTGAACATTTCGTTCAATGAACAAACGATCCGTAAGTGAATGATTTTCTTGTTTATAGAAACTACAATAATTATTTGTGAGTTTGTAATTTTGATATATGTTTTGAACAAATCTATTCCAAACTTGTTTTCTTGGTAGTAATTTATGGGTTGATAGTTGTGTTTGATCCTATACTCATTAGTTTGCATTATATGAACCTTATCCACTTGTCGTATTTTAGTATTAACCACCGCTATTGCTGGAGTATTGTGCTGAACTTTGTTTTCCATCTTAGTTTGGTACATTGCTTCATTCACAAAACCTTATTCCTCTAGATGTAGTATAGTTTCAGATACTATGGTAATATTTGTTCACCTTCATCATTGTCAGGTCTTCATCCCACCCTTCATGATTATGATAGTACTAAGGTGAAGTAGATTGTCAAGTAGAGCCTTTGTCTATGGATCTTGTCTCCATACCTCCATGTACTTCTTGATGCATATGTAGTATCTTTTCAAATTTGTATTGTAAATGACCATGTCCTTGGGTTGACAAATTCATTTCTATTATTTCTCGTACCCTTCGTTGTAGATTTGCAGGGGGTAACCTTGATTACATTGTCTCCCCATCTTGTTGGTTCAACTTCCAAAGGTTTTGCCTTCATTGGTAGCCTCACTTAAACAATGGGTCGCCTCATCATTTTATTAATGAATGTTCCTCTAGGTTCCATAACTGTCGCAAACCATATCTTGTACCTTACACAACGTCCCTTTGTTTTAGGTATTATTGGCATAATATATTATATTCTTTTTAAAGTATGAAACTATGTTGCATCATTTGTAAATTATAATTATCCCTTTATTACATTTTCTTCTTCACTTTGTTGTAGAGTTACTTGATCTAATTATTTCCACAAACTTCCAATCACTATTCAATTTATGTTGCCATTTTGCCATTATTTCTTGGATTTTTTTGCCATAGATTTGAATCCTTACAACAGGTGTTTGTTCAAATATAATTCCTAACAATTCACCAATTATGAATTTGTAGTTAAGAAATAATACAAAATTCTATGCAATAACCTTTTTGTATTTATTGCCAAACAAAAATTTGAACCGAGATTCATCTTAAGGTGGTCACCAAATAATAAATATAATATTCTAACATTATTTCAAGTGTAGTTTATATTCTTGTACACGTTTATTTTGACTTATAAAATCTATACTAGAAATCCATACATAATTTAAAATGTTTTTCAACAACATTTCCCATAGCCCAAGTATTTGCATAGTTATGAATATGTCATAATTTTGCCATAATTTTACTTCTCATACTAATATAAAAGGAAAGAAACAACAGATCATGGAAGAATATAAAAAACAACAGACAAAAAAAAAGAGTTAAACAACTTTGTGTTCATCATCAAAACTATTATATTTTTCAAAACTACTATTCTGTTATTTTTCTACTATGTGTTCCTAACAACAAAAAATAGTCCAAAAAAAAACTCCCAACTCCGAAATTCCATAGCTTTTTTCATCTTAAAGTCTTTTGATGAACTAATTTGAATTCCACTTCAATAGTTTTAATTTCACCTACCTTGTTTCTACTAAACATGTTCTGTCCAACCTATCCCTAAATAGACATCACAACATTTTTCCCCTATTTCCATACATCCTTATTTGCTTGATTAGTATAAGACAATCTTACTATTAACAAAGATGCACTTTACATTGCATAAAAATTTCACTACATTAAAATGTGTCATAATTCACTTTGGGTTTCATTAGATCTTGAATGAATTTGGACATTTTCACTTGGTGAAATTGTTTAACCCCTTAGTGAATAGGGATTAGTTGTTATGGACAAAGAATTATTTCACTAGTACTTAGTGAAACAAGGTTGCTCTCAAGTGAAAGACAAATTTATCAAGTCATTCACTTGCTAGTTAATTAACTAGCCAGCATGGAAATCAATTAAAATTAAATTATTTAATAAATAATATTATTGATATTTTCATGATTTTTAGCCTATGATTTATTGACATGTGTCACTATTTAAGCTAGGTTAAAAAACTAACCTATGTAGATAAGCCACATAATCAACCTAGGCACATATTCTTAGGAATTATAAATAGGAGAATATTTGGTCAACTTACCATTTTTGACCACACATAACACCACTTATGAAGTTTGATCCCTTAACCTTTAGGATAAAGGCAAACATCCATACCATCAAGCGACTCCACTTATTGTGATAATATGTTACATTATATTATATTTATCAAATATTTCATTTTAAACATTACAAAACCATAAACTTTGAAAATTCATATTTTATTGAAATTTTGTTCAAATGAAATGATTCGAATTTACTTTAAAAGAAAAAAGAATAATGTACATAATTACATTTATTTCCTTTTGAAAGTGTAAAATCATTTGAACAAAAAATAAATTGAATATCATTATTCAATAACATTTCAATGACCATTTTTTTGAAAAAAAAAGTTTAATAAATGGATAATTTTTTTGCTAATATAACAATATTACCTATGTTAACCTACTTTCAATTATTATATGATTATTTTTGACTAATTTAAATTATTTCACCTTACATTATTTATGGTTATTTTTGGCTATTTCACCTTAGGCTAATTTTGGTTATTCTAAGTTACTTTTGGCTATTTTAACTTATTTCACCTTAGGTTATTTTCGGCTATTGTAATTTTTTTAGTTATTCTTTTTTATTTTTGGTTATCGTAAATTATTTCACTTTAGGCTACTTGCAGTTATTATAAATTATTTTCGGCTATTTTAAATTATTTCATTTTAAGCTATTTTTTTATTACATTAGGTTATTATTAGTTACTTTTAACTATTAAAGGTTATTTAACCTTATGTTATTATTGATAATTCTAGGTTATTGTAGGTTATTTCACCTTAAATTATTTTTGTCTATTATAGATTATTTCACTTTAGATTATTTTTGGCAATCCTAAGCAATTTTAATATATGGCTATTGATTGATTTTTTATTGGGGTTATTGGTGGTTATTAATGATAATTTTATTAATGGTTATTGGTGGCTATTCTATTAATGGATATTAATGGTTATTCTATTGGTGGCTATTGGTGGTTATTCTATTAATGGTTATTGGTGGCTATTCTATTAATGG
>Ga0116227_10012162_pt1 | contig 14147 bp, 17 predicted proteins | sample S1TSphgellanicum_FD_89693 | JGI IMG/M metagenome (GOLD analysis project Ga0116227, IMG submission 89693) | Host-associated microbial communities from peat moss isolated from Minnesota, USA - S1T2_Fb - Sphagnum magellanicum MG | ecosystem: Host-associated > Plants > Peat moss > Unclassified... | reverse complement strand
AGCCCAGAATGCTACCGATATGCAGCTCAAGATGTTTTTGACCCGTATGGGGCCATCGGCTAAATTTATTGTAACCGGCGACGTAACACAGATAGATTTACCTAAAAAACAACAATCAGGCTTGCACACCGCACTCCGTATTTTAACTGACATTAAAGGGATTGATATTATTTACCTTACCGGAGAAGATGTGGTGCGCCACAAATTAGTAAGGAAAATTTTGGAAGCTTACGGAGATATACAGTAGAGTTTAGTATCAAGTAGTTAGTATCAAGTAGCAAGTACTTAGCTTGTTTACATGGACGTTAACGGAAATCTTGATACCTGATACTCACTACTTGATACAAACAAAAAATGAACTCAATAAAAGAAACACATTTCAACCTTCCAAACCAAACCAATTACTATAAAGGTAAGGTTAGGGATGTTTATACTATTGCGGATAAATACCTGGCCATGGTAGTTACCGACAGAATATCGGCCTTTGATGTGGTTTTGCCGGAGCCAATTCCTTACAAAGGACAGGTGCTTAACCAGATAGCCGCCAAATTTTTGAGCGCTACAGCGGATATTGTACCTAACTGGGTATTATCTGTTCCTGATCCCAATGTAACTATTGGACGCATTTGTGAGCCTTTTAAGGTTGAGATGGTGATTCGTGGATATTTGGCAGGCCATGCGGCCCGCGAATACTCTGCCGGGAGGCGTGCTGTTTGCGGTGTAACTTTGCCTGAGGATTTAAAAGAGAACGATAAGCTGGCCGAGCCTATCATCACACCAACTACCAAAGCATCTGTTGGGCATGATGAGGATATATCACGCGAAGATATTTTGGCTAAAGGCATTGTATCCGAAAGTGATTATTTACAATTGGAAGCTTATACCCGCGCATTATATGCCCGAGGTACCGAAATTGCTGCCAAGCAAGGCTTGATTTTAGTTGATACCAAATATGAGTTTGGCAAGGTTGATGGCGTGATCTACCTGATAGATGAAATTCACACACCCGATTCTTCCCGTTATTTTTATAAGGAAGGTTACGAAGAACGCCAGCAAACTGGTGAGCCGCAAAAGCAACTGAGCAAAGAGTTTGTTCGCCGCTGGCTGATAGAAAATGGTTTCCAGGGCAAAGACGGACAAACGGTACCGGTAATGGATCAGGCTAAAGTTGATTCGATCTCCGAAAGGTATATCGAGCTTTATGAGCAGATCATCGGTGAGAAATTTGTAAAACCCGAACACGGAAACGTTTTGGAACGGGTGGAGAAAAACATTAGTGAGGCAATCGCGAAGTTGTAAATAAACTACGTTTGACTTTAAAACAGAATAGCGATGTGTTTTAAACGCATCGCTATTTTTGTATAGTTATATTGAGTATTTGAAATTTTAAAATGTAACTGGAGATAGATCTACCTGTCCTTTTTCTTTCTTACGGAAAAGCAAAGCGACATTAGCCGCCATCAATACCAGGAAAAGGCCGATGAGTGAAATTATTGTAAACAGAAAATAGTACACCGCGTAAATAATTACGTACGGAAATTTATACCACGCTGTTTGTGAAACCTGATAGTTGCTGCTGAAACCAACAACTTGGGTGTGGACGTGCTTATCCACAGGATGGGTTTTATCGAGTGAGTTCAAATCTTCTTAGGGTTAAAGATGATGTGAAGATAATAATAATTTGTATTATTTATGTGACAATGTAAATTTTTATCGAAAAATATTCATCCGATACATTTAATACTACCTATTTTATTTGCAGGTAAAATAATATACCTTTACGTTACAATTTATTAGCAATGAAATTTAGTGTAGATAAGCACGAAAAGTATGTTTTGGTGAAGCTTAACGAAAGCAAGCTTAATTCATCTATAACGCCGCAACTTAAATCGGAGTTGATATTAATGAACACCGAGGGGCAACGCAATATTGTTCTGGATCTTTCTATGGTGAAGTTTGCCGATTCATCGGGCTTGAGCAGTTTACTGGTAGGGCACCGTTTATGTAAAAATGCCGATGGCGTTTTTATACTCGTTGGCCTCAATTCATCAGTTGCACGCCTAATCACCATATCACAATTAGATAACGTTTTAACCGTTGTTAATACATCAGATGAAGCTATCGACCTGATATTTATGGAAGAGATAGAAAAAGATCTGAAAAACGAAGCAAGATAACGTTCTATTTGTTAACCGAACATGAGATTTGATGTAACCATCCTGGGCAGTAGTTCGGCAACACCAATTTATAACAGAAACCCCACCGCTCAGGCGCTCAATATTAACGAGCGTTTTTACCTGATAGATTGCGGCGAGGGTACACAGCAGCAAATGCTGAGATTTGATATCAAATCGAGCCGGATAGATTATATTTTCATTAGCCATTTACATGGTGATCACTACCTCGGGCTTGTTGGTTTACTCTCATCATTACATTTAAACGGCCGGAAAAAACCTATTACGCTGTTTGGTCCGGCGCATTTGAAAGAGATCATTGATATCCAATTTAAATACTCCGAAACTACACTGCATTTTGATTTGGAGTTTGTACCAATCAATCCCCTGCAATCCGAAGTGATTTTAGATAACCAGGATGTTACGGTTGAAACCATTGTTTTAGATCACCGGATAGCCTGTACGGGCTTTTTATTCAGACAAAAAAGGCGTTTGCGAAAGATTAATAAAGAAAGGGTTGAAGCTTTGAGCGTGCCTGTTGAATATTATTCCACTCTAAAAAGAGGGGTTGATTATTTTGCTACAAACGGCGAGGTGCATCCCAATAGTGAGTTAACTACCGCACCAGAAGAACCTATGGCCTATGCCTATTGTTCAGATACCTTATATAATGAGAGCTATTTTGAAAAGATAGCCAATGTTGATTTACTATATCACGAGGCTACCTTTGCGCATGATATGCTTGAGCGTGCCAACCAAACCCACCACACTACTGCATGGCAGGCAGGTGAGGTGGCCAGCCTTACCGGGGCTAAGAAACTGATTATTGGTCACTTTTCGGCAAGGTATAAAACCCTAAATGAATTATTGGACGAAGCACGTTCAGTATTCCCGAATACGGAACTGGCCATTGAAGGTAAAACGTTTGTGATAGGGGGGTAAGATGGGAGTAGAAATAGAACGCAAATTTTTAGTGGATCACGACAAGTGGAATGTTCTGGATAAACCCAGAGGAATGATCATCCGCCAGGGATATATGTTGAAGGATGACGATAAAACCATCCGGATACGAATAAAAGACGAGCAAAGCTATATCACTATTAAAGGTAAAACTGAGGGTATATCTCGTAGCGAATATGAGTATGCTATTCCTTTAAAAGAGGGCAACGAATTATTGATCGCCTTTTGCGATGCCGTAATTGATAAAATACGCTACAATATCAATTTTTCAGGTAAACTTTGGGAAGTGGATGTATTTGAAGGCGATAACCATGGACTTATAGTTGCCGAAATAGAATTAAATAGTGAAGAAGAAGCTTTTGAACGGCCCGACTGGGTTGCTCAAGATGTAACTGATGATGCCCGGTATTTTAATTCAAACTTATCGGTAAATCCGTATAAAAACTGGTAAAATAAAAAAAAGCGACATGTTTTATAACACATCGCTTTGAGGTTTAAGTTGCAGTTAATCTGTTTAACTGAATATGGTATTTTGGTTTTCCATAACTTTTTCGATCGATAGTTTACCCGAACCAATCACACTAAATACGATCAATAAAACTAAAACTACAATGGCTATACTGGTTTCGGTATTAATAGGTAACTGTACAGTGTTCGACATAATAACGGCTGCAACCATAATTGGGATCTGAACGAGTGCTGCAATACGTGTTAGCACGCCCAAAGGCTATCATAATACCTCCAGTAAGGTGAACAAAAGCCACTAAATAAACAAAAAACATCAGGGTAGAATCAGACAAACCAATAGAGTTTTGGTTTACCAGGATGCTGTGAATGGTGTAGGTATTGTTCATGAAAGATATTCCTTTAAACAATAAGAATGCACCAAGTGCAATGCGGATAGGATCAATAACCACGGGGTGATGTGCGTTACCCCAAGTTTCAATTTTGTGAACTAAGTTCATAACAACCTCCTTTTTTAAATAAAGTTTAAGATTAATTTGGTGTTATAAAGTTACAAATCCGGTATTTGTATTGCAATAGAGTAAAGCGAAAATATCGCTTTAAGATGTTAATAATCAAATTATTATGAATTACTTAGCTTTAGAAGTTTAAGCTTGAAAAACTTGCAAAAAAGATATGCTTTAATAAAAAAGCACAACAATAAATAAGCTTAAGCTTGCAAATTTGATTTTTGGAAAATAATATTTGTTGAACGTTGTGAACAAAATTACGCCAGGAAGAAATGAAATAGCGAAAAACCGATAACTGCGCCCATTATACTGCCGGCTAAAACCTGCATAGGTGTGTGTACTTTTAAGTAAAGCCTTGCCATACAAACCGTAATGGTTAAAAAAAGAATAATGTAATAAAGGATAGCGAATTCGGGATTAGGATAACGGGTTTGAAGCTCCCAAAGAATAGCGAACATGCCCCAGGCGCCGCAGGCGTGCGTGCTGATCTTCCACGATGGAGTAATGATAGTAAGGCCAATAACGGATACCGATACGGCTATCATAGATAAGGTGAGTGCGTTGGTTGCCCCTTCGGTATAAACCAAAAACAAACATACTGCCGCGTAAATAAAACAAGAGAAGATCTGCGGGATTACCCGGTCTTCCTTATTATCAAGCGTAAGTGTGCGAATCTTTTTTTGCTTGTACAATACGAATACAACAATAAATGGCAGCAGAGTAGTGGCTAGTAATATATATAGTATAGCCAGTAATTTATCGTTAGTATTATGGATGTGCGTTAAGCCCGGGAAAAAGAATAGGATGATCCAAAACAAGTATGCAGGAGCGATAAGTGGAATAAGGATGATAGAAACTATATGCGCTGCAATTCTTTTCATTTTGGTTATCAGGCGGATGTGTTATTCAATATTTTTTAACAAAGCGTTACTAAGGGAACAAAATATTCTGGCTTATCCAAAAAAATGTATTAAAAAGGATATTGCTTTTCAATTGGTTTGTGTGTGCTGTTATTTTTATGAAAAATATAAAAATAGTGTATTTTTTACTGGTGTAATTAACAAAATTGTAAAATGGAATTAGTTTTAGTTGATTGTGGTGTTAAGACTGCGTCGTTTTGCGGGTTTATTATGCGTTATGTTGCTGTTTTGAGTTGTTTTAGATTAAAATCAATTAATTATCGGGGAAAAGTTCTACTAACTATATTAATTTGATAGGATTTTTGTGAATAATTGAAAATTTATTATAAATTCGCTTAATTATTGAATTATTCGTTACGAAAATCGCATATTTGATTCAAGCTTTACAAAAACACAATTAACAATGGCAACAAAACTCGAGTACATTTGGCTTGATGGGTACAAACCAACACAAAGCCTACGTAGCAAAACTAAAATTGTAGATGATTTCGGCGGAACATTAGGAGAATGCCCTGATTGGAGCTTTGACGGTTCTTCAACCGAGCAGGCACCAGGTGGTTCATCTGATTGTATCCTGAAACCAGTTTTCATCTGTCCTGATCCTCAAAGAAAAAGCGCTTTCTTAGTAATGTGCGAAGTATTGGATTCAGCCGGCAAAGCGCACGAATCAAATGGTCGTGCTTTGATCCAGGATGATGACAACGATTTTTGGTTCGGTTTTGAGCAAGAATATTTCCTTTGGGATCCTAAAACTAATAAACCACTTGGTTTCCCGGTTAACGGTTACCCAGGTCCACAAGGCCCTTACTACTGTTCAGTAGGCGCTAATAACGCTTTCGGTCGCGAGATTGTTGAGGAGCACTTGGACGTATGTTTAGATGCAGGTTTGAATGTTGAAGGTATCAACGCTGAAGTTGCTGCTGGCCAATGGGAATTCCAGATCTTCGCTAAAGGCGCTAAAGAAGCTGGTGATCAAATTTGGGTTGCGCGTTACTTATTAGAGCGTATCGGCGAAAGCTATGGCGTATCTATCAACTGGCATTGCAAACCATTAGGTCAGTTAGACTGGAATGGTTCTGGTATGCACGCTAACTTCTCTAACACTACTTTACGTACTGCTGCGAGCCAGGAAACTTATACTAAAATTTTGGAAGCTTTCCGTCCGAAAGAAGTTGTTGCTGAGCACATCGCCGTTTACGGTGCTGATAACGATCAACGCTTAACCGGAAAACACGAAACTGCCTCTATCAACGATTATAGCTATGGTGTATCTGACCGTGGCGCTTCTATCCGTATTCCATTGTACACTGTACAAAAAGGCTGGAGCGGCTATCTGGAAGATCGTCGTCCAAACTCTGCTGCTGATCCGTACAAGGTAGCTGCAGTTATCATCAAAACTGTAAAATCGGCTAAATTATAATATTAGCTTACAGATATAGAAATCCTCCCGAAGTAATTCGGGAGGATTTTTTTTGCCCTTATAATCCGCAAATAATACCCTGCCAATAGTTATATTTGCTATAAGATACCAATATATACCATGGATAAGCAGCAACTCATTGATTACCTCAATGAAAAAGATATACATAAAATCAAGTTCGCCTTTGCCGATATTGACGGCGTTTTGCGGGGCAAGATCATCAACAAACAAAAGTTTATTGATGGCTTGCAAGATGGCTATGGCTTTTGCGATGTTGTTTTTGGCTGGGATAGTACCGATACCTGTTATGATAACGTAGCCATCACCGGATGGCATACCGGTTATCCGGACAGGCCTTGCCGTATTGATATCGATACTTTTCGCACCATTCCATGGCAGGATGATATCCCGTTCTTTCTGGCAGATTTTAGTAAGGCTGATGCCGACGATCTGCATACCTGTCCGCGTAGTTTGTTGAAACATATTGCAGCCGATGCCAAACAGATGGGTTACCATACCGAATTTGCGCAGGAGTTTGAATGGTTCAATTTTAACGAAACGCCACAATCGTTGCAGGATAAGGGTTTTACCAAACTACAGCCCTTAACGCCGGGTATGTTCGGTTATTCCATTCTGCGTACATCGCAACACAGCGATTTTTATTATGATTTGTTTAACCTGTTGGAGAAGTTCAATATCCCGTTAGAGGGCTTACATACAGAAACCGGGCCTGGAGTTTACGAAGCGGCTATAGTTCATGACCACGTGATGGCAGCTGCCGATAAAGCGGTACTGTTTAAAAACGCGGTGAAAGAGATCGCATCTAAACATGGCATAACGGCATCGTTTATGGCTAAATGGAACGATGCCTTACCGGGATGCAGCGGGCACATTCATCAAAGTTTATGGAGTTTAGATAAAACTGAGAACTTATTTTACGATGCTACCGATGCGCATAATATGAGCGATACCATGAAGCATTACCTGGCGGGGCAGCTTTATTGCCTGCCGCATGTATTGCCTATGTACGCGCCAACCATTAATAGCTTTAAGCGATTGGTAGAAGGAGCCTGGGCACCAACTACCGTAACCTGGGGTTTTGATAACCGTACAGCAGCGCACCGTGTATTGCATCCGTCAAAAAAATACACACGATTGGAAACCCGCATTCCGGGATCGGATAGTAACCCTTATCTGGCAATGGCTGCGGCTTTAGCTTCGGGATTATATGGCATTAAGCACAAGCTTGCGCTGGATATTCCGCCAACGGTAGGCAATGGCTATTTAGATACCAAGAATGGCAAGCTACGGGGCAGCCTGTACGAAGCTGCTATGGATATGAAGAACTCGGCTATAGCTAAAGAGCTGTTTGGTGAATCGTTTGTAGAGCACTTTACACAAACCCGCCTGTGGGAATGGAAACAGTTTTCTAAACATGTAAGTGATTGGGAATTGAAGCGGTATTTTGAAATTATATAATTTATGATTACACCGATTTTTTAATGATTGCACCGATTGTCAAATAAAAATCTGTGGAATCATAAAAATATAATCGGTGAAATCCCAAACAAATGAATTACACTGCAATCATAAAAAAAGCGTGGAACGGTTATGATGACTCAAAGGTTATCAAACGGGTGGAGGATATCAGTGCTATGGTATCTACTAATCATGTTTTCAGGATAACTTTTGAGGATGAGGATATTATTATTGCCAAGCTATCCACCTACGGTAAATACGAGCACTTTAAAGAGGATCATCGCATCATCCATTCGTTATCCAATAATTTGCTATACCCTTTCGAGAATTTGGTAGCGCGATCGTTGCTTAAAAATAACCGGGTATATACTTATCGTTATAAATGGCGCAAAAATGATGCATGGGTGGTTTTTTATAATCCGGTAAGGGTTAATAAGCGCTTGCCGCGGAGGTTGGAACAAGAGCAGATCAAACAACTCGGTCAGCAGATGGCTAAGTTTCATAAAGCTTGCTTCCGGATCAATAATGTTTTGCCAAAATCGTCTAAAACATTGGGTACAGATATCCGGATACTGATAGAACGTTTGGAAAAAGATCCTGAGGAATTTGGTACCCCCGAACAGGTTATAATGTTAAGGCAACATTGTGATGATTTTTTAAAGAACCGCGCCAAGTACAACGCCAAAGGATCTTTAGGTAGCATACCAATTTTTTTAGATTGGAACATTGGTAATTTTTCTGTAGACAGGCATTTGAACTTGTACTCCCGCTGGGATTATGATTGGTTCAGGATGAGCAGCCGTGTGCTTGATTTTTATTTTTTAAGCAGGGTAGTATCCGATGCCGGCGACCGTACAGTATTCAGCTATGTGATAGGCCCGATGATGGAAGACCGGTTTATTCTGTTTTTACAGGAATACCATAAAATATACCCAATAAAAGCCGAAGAAATTTATTTTTTGAAAGATGCTTACCGCTTTTTTATCCTTAATTATGTGGTTAAAGATGGCAAATACTTTTTTAGTGAGCAATATGCCAAAAAACTACAAGCCGAAGCGCTCGAAATCTACCTGCCCTCGATAGCGACTGAGTTTGACGCCGAAAAGCTGTTGAATGCACTTGAGATACCCATTCCAACATCCAAATTAGCTACTGTATAAATCCATAAATAGATTACAACCCCTGATGATCCAGACCCAAAACTTTAAAGATATTGTTGACCAATATAAAGTTATTTTTTTCGATTCGTTTGGTGTAATTAAAAACTATCAGGGCTTGGTGCCGGGTATGAATAAAACCTTTGAATACCTGGAAGAGCAAAATAAAAAATACTATATCGTAACCAACGATGCATCACGAAGCCCTATACAACTGGCAGATGGTTTTCATAAAATTGGCTTGCCTACGATCAAGTATAATAATATCATTTCATCGGGCATGTTGGCTAAAGAGTACTTGGATCTGAAGGTGCACGATGGTATTGTTGCTTATTTGGGTACACCAAACTCTGCGCATTATATTGAAACATCAGGCCTGCATACCTTACCGGTTAGCGATATTAACGATAACAACATTGATCAGGTAAACGCGCTCGTGCTGCTTGATGATGAAGGCTTTGATTGGTACAACGATTTAAATAAAGTTGTAAATCTGCTTCGCCGCCGTAATATTCCAACCATTGTGGCCAATACTGATCTGGCTTATCCGCTATCTACAACAGATGTGGCCATAGCGATAGGGGGAATTGCCGATATGATCGAAAATATCGTGGGGAAGAAATTTATTCGCTTTGGTAAACCGGATTCGCAAACGTTCATGTTCGCTTATGACCTGGTTCGCGAAAAGATGCCGGTGAATAAGAAGGATATTTTAATGGTGGGGGATACCCTGCAAACCGACATACTTGGCGGGAATAAATTTGGCTTGGATACCGTTTTGGTTTTTACCGGAAATACCTTGCCTAAGGATGCTGAAACCCGCATCGCGTCCACCGGTATTGTGCCTACTTATATTTGTGATGATGCTGTGGTAGATATTTACCCGGCTTACTTTCATTTTCAATCTAAATAACCTCTCAAAACAATAAAAGCCTTTCAACATGAAAGGCTTTTGGTGGACTGTCCCGGTAAATTGAAAAAGATTTTTATGCCTCTCTGGTTATTTAAACCAGACTTTACTGTTGTGCAAATAAATATGGAACGCTTTTTGAATAATTATTTGCGACGAAACAAAACTACGTTGATCAAAAGTTTTTAACAATTAAGAACAATTAATTTGTTTAGCTGTAGCTTTGCGAGTTATAATAAATTACGAAAATAAAATATTGATATGTTAATCGCAGTAGAAGTAGTGCTGATGGTGGCTTCTGTTATTTTGCCACTATACACCCCGAAAAAGAAACTTAGTAATATCGTAGATACCAATACCAACGGTTCGCAATACGCCATTGATGAATATGGCTATATAGTGAAACTTTAGTTTTAAGGAACGATAAAATTTAAAGCCGGCCTGTGTATGAAAATTACGCTCGTCGGCTTCTTATTGTTCAACAAGTTTGCAAAAATTTCCGAAAAATTCAAAAAAATCTTATCAATTTTTATAATAAATCACTCTAGTCATAAATTTAACCACTTAAAAGTTGAATTTTAGCTTTCGTTTTTATGTAAATTCAATTCGGAAAGTTCAAATTTGATTTTTTCGAAGAAAATAAATCGAAAATTGCAAAAAAGGTAAATTATAAAAATTATACTATTATCTGAGCTTCTTCAAATTGCACTATAGCTAGGTTGGGCTGTATTTTTATGGTAAAAGTATTTGCAGGCCCGGAATTTTCACGCTGATCGCCACAGGCAAGTACTAAATAATTGTTAATTATAGTTACTAAAGTTAACTCGCCTGTAACGTAGGTAATAGCTATTTCATGAGCCATTTTATTGGTCAAATCGGAAGCTAAAAGTTTAAACTCGGGCACTTCAAATTTCACCGGATTACCTAGCTGATCTTCAAGTTCAGGAATCTGATTACCCAAGGCATCAATAAAATGCGTGACAGCTATGGCCAGTTTATAGTGCAGTGAGTTGGCCCGGCCGTCGTTAGCTTTGATCTGATCGAAAGTTTTGAACTTGCCTTCCATATTATATGCCTGACTCTTTAGCAAAAACTCTTCGTATGATGTGTGAAAGATCTTCTTTTCGAAATCACTGGTTGATAAGGCGTCTATCACCTGCCTGTATGCTAATTTTATTAATGCTTTAGCCATAATATTTTAAAGTGCTAATCCGATATTTAGAGTGCCTGTATATCCTGCGGATACGCTGCCTGCTAAATTCAATGTTTCGATGGAAAGATCAACAGCCGAGTTGCCAAACACGCTATCATTGGCATTGCGTGTTGTATTGATGCCATGTGCCGAGTATAAGGTGCTTACGTGTACCACATCCGAGATCGACTCTGTAAAAGCCATTTGCGTAGTTTTTTTCAAAACACCGTTTATAAACAATTCCAAGTGGATATGAGTTGCCCTGCCAGAGTACCAGCCTGGATAGATAGTGTTGAATTTGATGAGTCCGCTGGCATCGGATACCTGGTAACCTCTTAACCAGGTTTTGCCAACATAGCTTTGTGTACCTAAAGCCCCAGGCTGGTTAGCATAACCGGAGTAATAGCCATCTTTATTACATTGCCACATATCAACTCGTACATTGGGTACAACGGCTTTATTATTATTCACATTTATAATGGTTAAAGTGAGCGCTAATGGTACACCTGTTTGCCCGTCGGTAACGTCAATACGTTGTAGGGGATTGGTAGCTTCGCCACCCGGATAAGGGAAGGGTCCTTCTTCTTCGGTTGGTGCTTCGCCTGCTACGCTGCTGGTGCTGCCGCTGGCTTTAAGGCTTGAGGATGTGCCATCGTCGGATGATGATTTTTTGCACGATTCCAGTACCATTGGGCCAGCCGCCGCCGCAATAGCAAACGTTCTTAAAAAACTTTTACGTTCCATAGTTTTATTATATTAGGGATATAATTATTTAATTGTAAAGCTATGGCAGCTACATGAAAATTGAATGAAGAGAGTAGATTATCTTGTTAATAAATGTTAATTAAACGCCATAGTGCAGGATGCCCGTTTAAAAATATATTTGTTATTTAACGCTCAATTATATCCTACTACAAATCACATCATGAAAAACAAACTGATACTGGCGCTAACTGTTCTGCCTTTATTTGCCGTTGCTCAAAAAAGTAACAAGTTATGGTATAAGCAGCCCGCCAAAGTATGGACAGAGGCTTTACCTTTAGGTAACGGTCGCCTGGGAGTTATGGTTTTTGGTAGGGTAGAGCATGAGTTGATCCAACTTAACGAGGGTACTTTATGGAGCGGTGGACCGGTAAAGCATAATGTTAATCCGGGTGCATTTGGTTTTTTGCAACAAACCCGCGAGGCTTTAATGGAAGAAAATTATACCAAAGCCGCCACCCTTACCCGTAAAATGCAGGGCGTATATTCCGAGTCGTTTGAGCCGTTGGGCGATGTGATGATCAGTCAGCAATTTAAAAGTAAGGAACCAACGGCTTATTACCGAGATCTGGATATTAACGACGCCATAACTACCACCCGTTTTACAATGGACGGCACCGAGTTTACCCGTCAATTATTTGTATCGGCGCCAGACCAGGTTATTGTGATGCATCTTACATCAAATATTACCGGACAGTTAAATTTTAAGGTATCGGCTAAAAGTATCTTAAAATATCAGAATGATGCAGTTAACGATGGTGAAATAGCCATGAAAGGGCGAGCACCATACCATGTTGATCCTACCAATGTAAAATATAATAAACAACCCATTATTTATCAGGATAGCCTTACCGGGAAACAGGGTATGCGTTATGTATTGTTGGTGAAAGCCATTGGTAACGGAACGATAAGTAGTGATACAAGTGGTATAACTGTTAAAAATGGTTCGGATGTTACTTTGTTTTTATCGGCCGCTACAAGTTTTAATGGTTTTGATAAATCTCCCGACAAGGAAGGAAAAGATGAGTTTAAAATTGCTGCTCAATACCTTGAAGCCGCCACTCAAAAAAACTGGCAAACTTTATTTGATAACCACGTTGCCGATTATCACAAATATTATGACAGGGTAAAGTTTAGCCTAACCGCCCCGGCAGATAATACCAATGCCGCGCTACCTACCAATGAGCGCCTGATAGGATACACCAATGGCGCTAAGGATCCTGAATTGGAAACTTTATACTATCAGTTTGGGCGGTACTTGTTGATATCGTGCTCGCGACCTGGTGGTACGGCAGCCAATTTGCAGGGGATCTGGAACGATAAAATCCGCCCATCGTGGAGCTCTAACTTTACGACCAATATTAATACGCAGATGAATTACTGGCCTTCGGAAATGACGAATTTATCCGAAATGAACGAGCCGCTTTTTGATCAGATCAAACACTTGGCCGTTACCGGGAAGGCTACCGCTACGGAGTTTTATCATGCCAATGGTTGGGCAGTGCATCATAATAGCGATATCTGGGCGCTATCAAACCCAGTAGGTGATACGCGCGGCGACCCCAAATGGGCCAACTGGAGCATGGGCTCACCTTGGTTGAGTCAGCATTTATTTACACATTATCAGTTTACCGGGGATAAAGAATTTTTGAAAACAACAGCGTATCCGCTGATGAAAGGTGCTGCCGAATTTTGTTTAAGCTGGCTAATTGAAGATAAGAATGGCTTGCTGGTAACCGCACCATCGGTATCGCCGGAGAATGATTTTATTGATGATAAGGGACAAAAAGGTAGTGTTTCCATGGCGACTACGATGGACATGTCGATCATTTGGGATCTGTTTACTAATGTGATCGAAGCATCGAATGTGTTGGGAGTTGATAAACCTTTCCGGGATCTGATCATCGCCAAAAAGGAAAAACTGTACCCATTGCACATTGGTAAAAAAGGTAATTTGCAGGAGTGGTACAAAGATTGGGAAGATGTGGACCCCCATCACCGTCATGTATCACATTTGTTTGGTTTGCATCCGGGAAGGGAAATATCGCCGTTAACAACGCCTGATTTCGCGGCGGCCGCAAAAAAAACTTTGGAACTACGCGGCGACGATGGCACCGGCTGGAGCCTGGCATGGAAGATCAACTTTTGGGCACGCTTAATGGATGGTAACCATGCTTACGGTTTGATACGCGATTTGCT
>Ga0116227_10012160_pt1 | contig 14149 bp, 11 predicted proteins | sample S1TSphgellanicum_FD_89693 | JGI IMG/M metagenome (GOLD analysis project Ga0116227, IMG submission 89693) | Host-associated microbial communities from peat moss isolated from Minnesota, USA - S1T2_Fb - Sphagnum magellanicum MG | ecosystem: Host-associated > Plants > Peat moss > Unclassified... | reverse complement strand
TTTGTGAAACTTCAACTCGGCAATGCCAATTCTACATATTATTGCAACTGGCCGATTCAACTTTATTTTGCAGATTCCCCCCCCCCCCACCCAATGGTTTTCAAACTGTCTAAACTTAAAATTTTCCACAGGCTGCCTAATGCTTCAAATTCATTCTTTATATAATTTGCAAAACTTGTGTCCCCCAAAAAAAACCATGCACATTTCAAGCTGATCATGAGGGAAGTGCAAATGCAAGTATCCATTGTTGCTTTTTCTGACACCCACATGGGCTGCACACCTGATCAGTTGCTTTTGGTTTTATGTTGTGGTTAAATCCCAAATATCCAGATCTTGAACATAAGAAGATGTAGCAAGCACCCTAGTTGAATGGTAAATTGCAACCTCCATAGGTGGATGCAGAGCTGGCTGCAATGGCATCAGGGACTGTACAATTGAACAGTTTTTTGTGGAATACCAGGCTTGGAAGGCATGTTAAGGCTGGGGAAGGTGAGAAGACAATGGAGCTTCTTTTACCAAATGCAGCAAGAAGGAATGATTCCCCAAAGGTTCACTTTTGTTTCAGTAATCAATGCCTGTGCTAGTCTATGAGCACATGAAGAGGGCAGATGCATCCATACACGGATTGCACTAGCCTCATTGAAATGTATTCCAATTTGGGAGCATATAGGATGCCCGGAGTGTCTTCAACAAGATGGCCACTCCTAATGTTGCCACTTGGAATGCTGTGCTCAGAGGATGTGCCATGCACAGGCATGGTAAGGATGCTCTTGAACATTATGAACAAATGTGTCTAGAAGGTGTAGAACCAGATAGAGTCACCTTTCTTGTTCATCTTTCAGCTTGTAGCCATGTTGCAGGCCTATTGGATGAGTTAGGCCTGTGCTACTTTCGATCCATGGGCCCTGTTTACAGTATTTCTGCCACAATTGAGCTCCATGCCAGTGCAGTTGATCTTCTTGGTCATGCTGGCCATCTGTACAAGGCAGAGGATTTGGTCAAGACTGTAACATGTGGATATATGGCGACTGCTACAGTGCTAGAAAGTTTAAAGCTTGTTGGGACTGCAATTACAGAATGAGATGCTAATTGCTTTCATCACTTTGACAACGGTCTTTTGTTCTTGCAGGGATTATTGGTGCTGCCAGTGCTGTTTTCTCAGCGGCTTCTGGATTATGTTCTTTATATTTGAAACCAGCTTCTTGAGGTCCTTGCACTACAACAGGGATAAGAACATCCCCTGTTAACCAGAACATATGAACTGTGGGGCGCTTTTTGAGTATAAAAAGAGGGGATCGCAAAGACAAGAATTTGCAAGTAATTTTCCACAACTGATTGATCTGGTTGTTATTCAATTGGAGAGGGATGACTTTAATGGAATTGTCCTATTTTGGTTACTTCATTGATCAGCTGCTAAGATTTGAGGAGCTTGGTTTATCAAGTTCCAATGCTACAAAGCAGGAAGGAGGATTGTCATTCCACAGCTACAGGACAACATTGTGCTCTCATTTGTGGCCCTATCATACCAGGTTGGACTTTCAGGTCTGCATAATCATTTGCAAATTGCACTCAAAAGTTGAACATGGATGCTCATTTGTCATTAGGGTTCTACTTTTTGGATAGGTTTAGCATTATTTGTCATTCAGGGGTTTTTATTTTCAATTTTGTAATGTGGTGCCACTGGTGATTTTCCATGAGAGGAATTAGCCAAATTTGGCCCTACAAGTCAGAGAGGAGGAAAGCAAAAAAATCTAAGAATCAGCCCACCTATCAAGAGATGATGTGATATTAAGGACATGAATATTTCAGGTCTGACAATGTAACTGAGCAACCTGAGCAACCTGACCATGACAAAGAGGAATCCCACCCTAAAGAGAAAGGAGAAAACCAGACCACCAAACAAAATTCTGTAGCATAAACAACAGTGATGATAGTCACCCTTGTGTTCAGGGACTTTCAATGACAACATGTACAGTATTGACCACTGACCATAATATCCCAACTGACTTCATCAATTCCTGGCAAGGAGTGTAGGTCAATGTCAAACATTGACAAAGATATTGAGTTTCTGTCACAAGACCAGCAGTAACAGGAAAACTCAGCCATTATGCTGATGACTAGCTCAACAAAAACTAAAAGAGGAAGAGGACCAAAAACCCGAGGAGGAACATAAAAGCAAAGAGAAAGAGAAAAAGCAAGAAATGGAAAGAGTCCAGAAAAGAAGGAAACAAAGAGAAGAAAGAAGGAAACAACAGCTTCTCTCCTAAAATGGGTTCTTTCGTAAGTGTACCACTCATCACACAGGCTTGTCACAGTAGGCATACCCTGATCCTTCAATTATGGCAATGCACTAATTCAGTTAGACACACCCAATCTAGCCATTGAGAAGAAAGACTTCTAGGATTGCAAGTAATTCGTGCAAGAGCACACACCATCCTCAAAATGATGGAAGCAATTCATATCCCTCACTATTATTGCTCTCCCAGCTATATTTGCAATGAACTTTATGGAATTGTGGCAGTCGCCACATACCTGCAGATTTTTGAAAATGCGCAGTGGGGTATCTAGAGGTGAGCTGATGAGCACAAATGCAATAGCAAGTTTCTTGCTATGTGACACCAATATAAAACCTTTTCTTCCTGCACATCATGAAGTGCAAATTTTGCATCTGCCCCAACAATTTCTTCAGTTCTGCACAGATTTCAACAATCTGAGGATGGTCTTGATCATTTGCTACAAATGTTATCCACCTCATTATTCACATCAATCCAGGTGCAACCCAGCTGTTCTTCACACCCCTTTCCTTTCTCTGCTGCTGAATATCCCCCCTAAGATCCTGCTTGCCAGCAGCAGCGTAGATGTTTGATAGCAGCACATAGCCTGGAGGATTTTCAGGGTACATTTCAAGAACCTGTGTTGCAATTCATTCTCCCATCTCCATGTTACCATGAATTCCGCAAGCACCAACCAAAGCCATCCACACAGCTGCATCTGGTTTACCAGGCATCACCTTGATCATATCCTCTGCCTCATGCAGATAGCCAGCCCGGCCAAGAAGGTCGACCATGCAGGTGTATTGTTTGGGGGTTGCACATATGTTGTGAACCCATGGAATCAAAGTACCCTACAGCTTCATCCACCAGGCCTGCATGACTACAAGCTGACAGAAGACAAATGAAAGTGACATCATTGACCTCTATGCTATTTTCACACATCTGTTCAAAATGTTCAAGAGCTTCCTTACCATACCCATGCATGGCAAATCCTTGAAGCATGGCAGTCCAAGAGATGACATTGTGTGAAGGCATCTCATTGAACACTCTCTGAGCATCCTCCATGCTCACACATTTTGCATACATGTCAATGACGCTATTCCCCACAAAGACATCTGCCTCACAACCACTATGGACGATCTGCTCATGAGCACGCCTGCCCTCTTTGATTGCAACTATGCTGGCACATGCATTCAGAACTGCCACAAAAGTCAGAGGGTTTGGCTGTACACCTTCCTGTTGCATTTGCTGAAATAGTTCCAATGCCTCCTGCCCTTGACCACAGTTCATGTGTGCCAGTATCATAACATTCCAAGAGACCACATTGTGTGAGGGCATCTTGTTGAACACTCTCTGAGCCTCCTCCATGCTCCCACATTTTGCATACATGTTCACTAGGCTACTCCCCACAAAGACATTTGACTCAAAACCACGTTGAACAATCTGTTCATGAAAATGCTTGCCCTCTTCAAGTGCACCTGCACTGGCACATGCATTCAGGATCCCAACAAAAGTTCTAGTGTCTGGTTCCACACGTTCCTGTTGCATTTGTATAGTTCCAATGCCTCCTGCCCTTGCCCACATTTCACATGTCCCAATATCATAATATTCCAAGAGACCACATTGTGTGAAGACATGTTATTGAACACGCTCTGAGCCTCCTCCATGCTCCCACATTTTGCATACATGTCAATGAGGCTACTCCCCACAAAGACACTCGACTCAAACCACTTTCAATGATCTGTTGGTGAGCATGCTGGCCTTCGTCAAGTGTGGCAACACTAGCACATGCATTGAGCACCCCGATGAAAGTGATATGGCTTGGCCACACACCTTCTTGTTGCATTTGTTGAAATACTACCAATGCCTCCTGGTCTTGCTCACGTTTCACATGTCCAAATATCATTGTGGTGCAGGAGACCACATTGTGCAATGGCATCTTGTTGAACACTCTCCAAGCCTCCTCCATGCTCCTACATTTGGCATACATGTCAACAAGGCTATTCCCAACAAAGATGTTGGACTTGCAACCACTTTAAACAATCTGCTGATGAATATGTCTGCCCTCCTCAATGGCCAGTTGACTGGCACAAGCATTCAGGACCCCAATGAATGTGACAGGGTCAGGCTGCACACTGTCCTGTTGCATTTGTTCAAAGAGTTCCAATGCCTTGTGCCCTTGTCCACATTTCACATGTCCTGTAATCAGGGCAGTCCAAGAGACAACATTCCATGATGGCATCTTGTTGAACACTCTCTGTGCATCCTCCATGCTTCCACAACAAACACATCAGACTCAACACCACTTTGATCTGTTCATGCATATGCCTGCCCTCTTCAAGAGCTCGTAAACTAGCACATGCATTCAGCACTTGAACAAAAGTGAATTTGTCAGGTTTCATGCCATCTTGTTGCAAGTGCTGAAACAGCTGCATTGCCTTCTTGGCTTGCCTAGTCTTGACATACTCTGCAAGCCTTTTATTCCATGTAAACATGTTCAATTGCACTGTGCCTGGCGCCATGGCTGCTATCTCTGCATCCACCAATGCTGGTTTGCAACAGTCATTGAACCAGAGTCCAAGCTGTGTTTGCTTGTGAGTGAAATCAGGTTACCTTGCATTCATCTACACAACCAGAAATCCAGAAATCATGAGTTGATCAGCCATTGAAAACCCTCACAGATTGTACAGATCAGCCATGAAAACTCTTACAGATTGTGCAGATCAGCCTACAAATCATCATACTGCCAAGAAAGCTTCTGACATCCTCCAACAAGCAAACCCTAGTAGTCATGTTACCTTCTCGCTCCTGTGATCCCACCACTGGGAAGGATCTGAGAAGAACTAACGCCAAAGCTTCTCTCTCTAGCCTTTCGGAGCTGCAAGATCCGGCAACAAGCAACAGTATGCTTTTATCAAATCAAAGATTGTGCTGGAAGAAGAAGAAGCATGACAAGCACCCTGACTGTGAGATGGCAGTTGAAGAGAGAGAGAGGGGAAGAAAAGCTTACGTCGGCCTTGATCTTTGAGCGCAGCAATTGCGTCAGAGAATTGCGCTCTGGGAAGATGAACAACAGCCTATTGCAAATCCTTGGCCGACCTCCAGCTCCGTGTTGTGGTAGTCTTCTTATTTAGTGGAGGACAAGGAGGGCTGCTGCTGCTCTCTACACAACAGAACAGATGCAATTCCTGCAATGATGATTAAGCCATCATTCCTTGGAGAAGAAGAATCGCACTTTCTTCAAGAGAATCGCACTTGCTTTCACTTCTTCTTCTTGCAGTTCAAAACACGAGAAGAAGAAGAAGAAGAAGAAGAAGAAGATGTCGAAGCCCTGCACACACATCAAGCTGCCTCACAAGACCAATGATAGAAGAAGAGAAAGACAACGGAAGAAGAAGAGAACTGCTAATTGCTGGCCGTGGTGTGTGCGTTACTGTAACCCTAGACGGAGCAGATCGAAGAAAAGACCATCTGCTTCTTCACCAAATCCATCTCAACAAGGGAAGCATTCTCTGTCTTTACCTCTGTCTCTCTCTCAAAATCTTGCTCGGGCAATGTGTTCATGGATGCAGGAAGTGCTGCACCTGTTTATGAAGAGGGTTTGCCTTCTTCTATTTTAGCATTCCTTGCTTGATGGTTTTGGTTGTGTGTTCATGCATGCAATAATTGCACTTGCGTATGAAGAGGGGTTTGCTCAGCAATGTGTTTGTTCATGAATGCAGGAAGTGATGCGTCTGCTTATGAAGAGGGGTTTGCCAAGCCATGTGTTTGTTCATGCATGAATACAGGAAGTGCTTCTTCACGTGCTTAATTAAGCTGCTGAGGGATTATTGTCTGCCAATTTGAGCATTTCTTGTTGAGTGGAACCTTGATCTGTTTTGGGTAATGCTTCTTTCTTCATATGCTGTTCTTCTCTTGTACTGGATGGTGAGATGAGAATGCAAATGCCATGGATATGCTCTTCTTCTCCTGTGCTGGATGCTGAGAGATGAGAATGCAAATGCCATCATGGTTTGCACAAGGAATACATATGTTCATCAATGCAGCAATAAGTGCAACTGCTGGTGTAGTGTGCAAACCCTTGGATGCCAAGCAGAGAGTTGGATTTTGAAGTGAGCATAATTAGAGACGAACAGCAACAAATTGTTTTCATAAGCAGCCAGGATTGTTTCAAATGCATTATAAGCAGGATTGTTTTGAATGCAAATAAGGTGAAAGACAATGCCTGGTACTCCACTATGCATTTTCAAATGATCTTCAGGTATGCAAGGACTGCTGCACTTCCCACAAAATTCATTACCAAAAAGTAGTTGGTTAAGCAAACATAGCACTGCTCTTTCTATGCTGATTTCCTTTCATCACTTTCAAGATTTGTGTTTGATCTTGGCATAGAACTGCCCAAATTCATTGAATTGTACACGGAGTCTGTAGTTTCAATGGCTAGATTATGAAGGCATGTCTTCCTAGTTATGCAATGACCTTGCAGGCACGCATTCCACTCTGTGAAATGCGCCTGTCCAGCATGGCAGGCATGCATATGTGGCAGGAATTGTGTTTTGTAATTTGGCAGGAGGCCCTGCTGTACTGGCCTCCTGGCCTGCTGCCTTGATCATTGTCATGAGTAATGCCCTGGCATTACCCTAGACTAAACACATCACTGTATCTGAATGTTAGTGTGTGCATGCTGTTTTGACCATTTGTGAAGTACTTTTCACAGACATAGAAACCTGGTCGGTGTGCATTTAGGTGTTTGAAATGCATGGCAGGCATTAGAGAAAATCTAATGCCCACCATACTAGCAGGAATGCCCACCGTATGATTCTTATGCAAGGGAAAGCCTGGGTAGCAGGGCATTACACCTGCTGACCTAAGGGCTCCACCCTGGTTTCGCAAATGTAATGCCCCACTGCCAGGGCTTTCCCCTATATATAGAAGATGGCAAAGTAATGTTGATTCATGTTGTTATGTGCTCTTGATACTTCAAATCGACACGCACTTTCCAGAGCTGATCAAGTCAGTGGTGAGTGTGAACAGCTAGTCGCTGCTGTTTGTTTGTGATGAAGGCGATGATGATGGATTGATACTTTGTGAGTGATGCTCACACTTGGGTGCACATGCGTACAGTCAATCTTATCATGGTAGTTCTGTTTTGGTTGTAATTGACATGGCAATTACCTTCCAAATGTTGTTGTAGAGTTCTCTTGACAATCTCATAGATATATGTTATAGGATCTAAAGACGATGTTGTATGACAAATGGGAAAATTAAGTAAACATATTAGGATTTTTCCAGTTTTCTTTTGGTGTCAAAAGTTCTTAGCATGTAAGTTCTCATTGGCATGTTGCATGTAAGTTCTTCTTGGCGTGTTTTGGCATGTAAAACTTTGTGGCATGTTTCTAGAATGGTTCGTTTTGAAACTTTTGAATCTTCTACGTCCCCCATTACACCATGGTGATGGCCTGTGAGCATGGAACATCCGAAGAGCCTTTAAAACTCATCCAAAGGCCATCCCATGGAAATTTAATTCTCTAGCCTAGGGTGAGTTTCCACATTGACAAAACAAATAATTTCTTTTTCAAAAAATATATTCGTTTTTGAATTTGAAAATTATATATATTTTCTATCATCTATCACAATATTGTGATATGAGTAGTGAAACTATTTAGAGCATAGTCTATGATAATTATGATGATTTTTAAGATGTCAATTTCATATTTTAATGAAATGTCATTTCCCTATTTTGAAGATTATTAATGACAAAGCTAACCTTAGGGTAAGGTAATCAATTAGGTGTGGGCTCGGGACCTCAAGTGTAGGGTAAAGGGAAAATATTATTTGTTGAGGTACCTTAACAATAGAATGGAACCAAAATGGGTTAACTTTTGCATTTCATGAAAATATTTTCTTCTAACTTGAAAATCGGAAATCTAGGTAACTTTAAAAATAAAATGGTTCTGGGTTTATATTTTCTTCTTTATCCCTTTCTTGCTTTTCTTTCTTGGTTGGTGCATTTTTCACTTTTTAAAATTTCATCTCAACAATTAAGAGAAGAAAAAAAGTTCTTATTGTTTTGACCATGTATTGGTGTTTGCACATGATGGTGCAACATGTGTTGAATATGCAAGCATTAATTTTCAATCGAAAATAGGAGCATGTGATGATTTTGAGCATTTGTTTTGATGCTATGAGTTGGAGACATTGTGTAGCATGTGGTCTTATGAGAGACAAGTTGGTTTATTGATACGTTTTTGTTGAGTTTTTTTCATAAAGAGGATGTTGAAACAAAGAATGTGAGTATTGCATGCTATATTTCATTTTTGGTGTGAGAAATTGGGTCCATATTTGCAAAAGTAGAATAAACATATGAAAGAGATCATTTCTATTGAAAGTAAAGTTTCAATGTCATTACAAAGACTTGGAACTAGGAATATGTTATGTAATGTTTGAAAATATATGGGGTTGTTGAAACTTTAGTTTCAATCATTGTGATAGAATTTTGCAAATTGGTGCAAGTTCATTTGTAATGTTTATTTGTTCAATTTTCAAGTGAGAGTCAATTTAAGGTTTTGACAAATGAATTTGAAGGACTTCATGAAAATTTTCATGTTATAAGTGTAGTTGATGGGTTGCATATTCCAATTTTGGTTCCAATAGTTGGTGAGGAGGATTATTATTGTTAAAAGTCTTTTCATTCAACTTTGTTGCAAAATATTGTTTACATAAAATGTGTGTTTCAAGATTATGAATTTGGATGGGCATGAAGCATGCATGATTAGATTCTTTTCAAATTTGCAAAAGTTGGAAAATTTTGTATTAAAAATATATAAATTATTATATAAAATGATTGGGGATTTGTGCATATCTAATGTGACCTTGGTTGTGTTGTCCATTCAAAGGACACGTGAATGTGTTGGAACCATACAAAACTCATTTGAATTCATTTCAAAGTTTAATTCAAAACGTGTATTCAACAAGCTTTTGGAATTTTGAAATGGTCATGAAAAGAATCATTGTAAAACATGGTTGATATTGTATCCACATGTATTGTGTTATGCAATTTTTGCACAATTGAAAAAAAAAGATGGATTTGATGGAAGGTGGATAAAAGAGGTTTGAATTTTTTTACAAAGATGAATAAACGAAAAAATAATAAAAGAAAAAAAAAGTTGAAAAATAAGAAGGTAGCCATATTTGAAATTAAAGAATTCACCATGAAAAAAACATGAAACAATGAAAAGATTATAATAAAAAAATTGAAGTTCTTTCATTAAAAAAAAAGAGAAAGATGAAAATTTATTATATGACATCACCATAAATCATAGTTTTTAAAAGGTTCAAATTGATTAATTTTTAATTTTTAAAATCATAGTTTTTGATTAATGAACATGTACATTTTGATTGAAGGCCAAAAATTTAATTGACACATGTATTTTTTGACTGATCAACTAACTATAGTGGTTTATTTAAATAGATACATATAGTCAAATTATACAACCTTAATCAAAATGATTTACTATCTTTTATTGATTGAACATTTAATTAAAATGGTCAATGATTTTAAATCAAAATGATAATTATTTTTTGAATAATTTCACATTTGTGGTTTTGAAAATTCATCCATTATGAAGGTTCCAATTACACTTGTCATACCAAGGCATGTTATTATAATTCATATTATTTCACATATGTAACTTCATTTCGTCATTGACTTTTTCAATAGGTGAAAATCAATATGTGATTGGATGTTTTGTAAAAAAACAAATCGAATGCAATCCCATGTTCACCCAACAAAAGATTTATAAATCAATTAATTCATAACTTTCATTAAAATTATCCACATCAAGTTGATTGCCAATCTTGTGTATCAAATTTTTATAAACAACAAATATTCATTTTTAATTAGATATGTATCAACTTTTATAAGCAATAGACACCCATCTTTTTAAATTGGACATTCACACACAATCAACAATTGTTTTACTTGAACATTTAATCAAAATGACCATTGATGTGACATGGTCTATTACTTTATGTAATAACCTTTGATCTATTCATCCACCTATTTACTTAATTAGTTATTTACCTAGCTATTACCCACCCACACACCTGCTTATTATTTATTTATCTATTTACCTATACCTTCTCACCTACCTACCAATATTTTTTCACCTTAATATAACCAACTTATTTATCTACTTGTTATTTATATATTATTTACTAGTGGTAACCCATGCCTGCAAGGCACAGATGGTGGGCTAGCACGGGTGGGCTGGGCACCTTTGGCCCACTATCACATTCAAGGTTTTTTTTTTTGTGCCCTTAAGTAATAAATAATTAGTGATATCAACGTGTAAATTTGTGAGCCCTTGAAAAGACTGTTGTAAAAGTCTTCTAGGGCTCATACTACCCCATGAGCTACTTAGGCTACTTATTACCTTAAGTTTACTTCACTTTTATTTTTACTTGCTTTAACGTGTTACCTTTTACTTACGTAATTATTTACTTGCCTTTGCTTACGTAACAACTCATTTACTTTATTTACTTTCATTATATTATTACTGCTGTAACCAAGGTCAAACAAAAATTTAAGTGCCACGGTAAAAAATTCTTTTTTTTGATTATTTACCACAATTAACTGCCCTAGAAAGTAGTGGTAATAACTGTCATGTTGTTGGGAGATCAGATTTTACAAACAGACAGACAGACAGACGGACGTACTGAATTAATATATATGATTGATTTGTCACTTATTTATCTATTTAAAGTTAACCATTAAGTGTAAGCATTATGTATAGTCTCTATGTATAGCCATTAAATTTAACCATTAAGTTTACCCAAAGTTTAGTCAAATTTTAATTATTAAATTTTAATTTTAATTTAGGCATTAAATTTGACCATTAGATTTGGTATTAAGTTTAGCCTAAATTGAACCATTAAATTTAGCCACTAAATATAACTTAAATCACTAGGCATAATTATTAAGTATAATCTAAAATTAAATTTTTTTGTTGCTCCATTTCTTCTTTTGTTATTGTGAATATTTACATTTTTTTCACCTCTAAAATTATTTAACCATTATATTTACCCATTATATTTAAATTTAATATAACTATTATGTGTAAGCATTTAATTTAAGTCATTATGTTTAATTATTAAATTTAGTAATTATGTTTAATCAAAGTTTAACCATTAGGTTTAATTTAAGTTTGAGCATTATTTTCAATTAAGGTTTAATCATTATATTTAGTTATTAGGTTTAACCAATATGTTTAATTAAGGTTTAGTAATGATGTTTAACCATTAGTTTTAATCAAAGTTTAACCATTAAATTTATCAACTACATTTAACCATTACATTTAAGCATCAAATTTAATCATTAGGTTTAAGTAAGGTTTAACCATTATATTAATTCATTAAGTTTAATTAGTAAGTTCAACCACTTGATCTAAGCATTATGTTGAGTTTTATTTGAGGCATTAGTTTTCACATGTGTTTTTTGAATGCAAGTCAACTAATTTCATTAGTTAATAAGGATTTTTTTTTCAATTATATTCATCATTAATATGTTTTTTTTGGGCTAATAACATTTTGAAATGAATCATGAGGATTTGATATATTAAAATTTAAATAAAATTTACACCAAACAATTATAAGTTTGATAACAAAAATATCGAAACAAGTTAGAACTATTAACATTTATAATTTAGTTTGGAGTAATAAATGTGTTTGTGACGAATGTTTACACATATTTCAATTTAGAAACATACAACTTATAAAATTCATTCAGGGGCAGAACTACTATGTAGTCATATTTTAACAAATTAAGATGTGATTAAATGGAAGATAATGAATCACTTAAGGAATCTATGATGTTGTGTGTTCATTTAGTTAGCACAAGATGCCATTTTTTGTGATAAGGATTTTAGCAAGAACTTTACATTATTGAAGCAAACTAAACTGAATTTGCTTAGGGAATTCCATGGCAAATTCAGTTTTTGAGGTTTAAGATAGACATTTGTGTAACATGTACATTGTACCTAATGACAAATTGTCCTGTTAATGTAATATATGCCACAATAAAAATCATATATTGTACATTGTAATGGATGAAATCACAAAGTTTATTTCACGTGTTATGAGTCCTGGTTTATGTGTGAGAAAACCCACATTCTCTTGTTTTGAGAGAAGGTATGATAAGAGATATATAACATGATACATTGTATTCATTTGTAATCACATTCCAATTCAATTATGATATGCAATAAAAAAATAAATTGTATTCATTGGTAATCACATTCCAATGCAATTATGATATGCAATTGTATTCATTCATAATCACATTCCAATGCAACTATGATATGCAATAAAAAATAATTTGGCAATTTGAATTTGAAGTTACATTTGACCTATATTAACAATGTCTGAATTTTAGATTGTGAAATTCATTTTTAGAGAAGTCTATCTTGTATTATTATATTGATGTCCTAACACTATTGCAACAAACAAAGTCACATACATCAAAACATGCACACAAATCAATAAACAACTAATAAAAAATTAATAATTCTATACTAACTATGTGAACAGTTTGCTGCCCACATTTTTTGAGGTTCAGGGTTGTCAAACATTGATCAATGCAGTTTATGGTGATAGGTTTGAATGTTTCACTTAAAAAGAAGCTCAAAATTTCTGAATTACAATATATGGTGATTTCTTTTGGGCTAATTGTGATGTGAGATCTATTTTAAATACAATGTCAAAATATGGGATTCATGACTTAGTCTTTTTCAATTAGGTTAATTGTTTATGTTATTCCTAATTGAATTAAATTCGTTATTTATGTCATTTTTAATCATTTATGTCATGTGTAGTTGTATCGGTTTAATCATGAATGTCATGTTTTGACATAATGAAATAACTTGGTTGGTTTGATTGTGAGTTTTGAGTATTTTTTTCAATTACTCTTTTTAGGATGAAAATTGTTCAAGGAATGAGTCACTAACAAAACCTATTATAACTACAGGCTAAACACTTACTTTTAAACAAAATTCAGTAATCCATGCTTTCTGAAAATTTTAAGAACTATGATGTACACTAAACAAAAAAAAATTCAGGAATTGAACTGAATCACATTCAAGCAAGCTAGTGACTCTTTCTTCCTCTAAACTAGTGTTGATTCTTGAATCACTCAAGTCAGCTACAATTTATAAACACTGTCCATTAAACTAAAAATTATCTATTGATCAAAAGGAGCCAAATTTTTTGGGTTGTGAAGTTCAATCAACAATGTATATTGTGCAGCAGCCAGAAGCTAATTGTCTTTTATTTGCAAATATAAAATTTAAATTAGGTCCCCTACTTATACCAACTGGGTGATTGGTCTAGCTTGGTCTTAGCTTGGTGTAGCTCTGTACTTATTTGTGACCTACCAGGCTACCACACTTGTAAGGACTTGGTGGGTACTGGTAGATAGATGACATTAGGCATCGTGCAGCTGCTGCCGCAGTAGTAGTAGGTTCTGAAACACACAGCAATTGTAAAGCCAAGCAGAAGCTTCTTCCAACACAAACAGCTTACGCAAACATCTGTCTGAATGCTGTTCTCTTTTTGAAAGGAATGGTGCTTTGGTCCATCATCGCGAATCTTGACTTCCGTGGAGCAGTGGGAATAATCATGTTCACCTCCAGCTGCTGCTCCTGGTCTTTCTCCATATCCAAGGAGTTGTCCAACTGCATGACATTGAATCTGCAAAGAAAAAACAAAAGGTCCAAGCAAATTTGAGCTTGTAAAGTTCATTCACAAAATTGCTAGCAATATTAATCGTATAATAATGGCTGTAGCTAGCTAGTAGATCATATTTGATTCAACAAACAACA
>Ga0116227_10012159_pt1 | contig 14149 bp, 14 predicted proteins | sample S1TSphgellanicum_FD_89693 | JGI IMG/M metagenome (GOLD analysis project Ga0116227, IMG submission 89693) | Host-associated microbial communities from peat moss isolated from Minnesota, USA - S1T2_Fb - Sphagnum magellanicum MG | ecosystem: Host-associated > Plants > Peat moss > Unclassified... | reverse complement strand
GTTACATCCAATGTCGTTGGTGCAGTCTGTTGCAAATAGACATAGTCCCCCACATGGAACCTACGAATCGATGGTCGATAACCTCCACCCTGGATAATCGCATATCGTAATGTATCCCTGTGTTAAGCAATGGCAAGGTTTTCAAACGTTGCTGGCATAACTCTTCGAAAAAGCTTTGCACATTGAGAACACACCCTCAACCACATCTCTAGGTCATCAAGGTTCACCACCTCATTAGACTCATGACAAATTGTTGTTGGCAAGTTTGGATCTTGGTCGTACAATAGAAAATAAGGTGAAAAGGAAGCCAAGGATGCTTAACGACTGAATTGATATCCCATGGCCAACCATGGTGATTGAATATCCCAATCCCCTAGGTGGCCTTTCTGCAAGCCATATTTGCACAATGCCCTCTTCACCGTTTGTACCACACGCTCAGCTAAACCATCTACCTCTGGATGATCTTGAGACGTGGTTTGGTGATTAAGCAACGCCTTGTCACACAAGACCTGAAACTCACCTTGAAACTTCGTACCTTGATCGGTCAACACTTTAGCTGGTGCACCAAAATGACTAAGCACCCTATCAAGGAATGCATACGCTACTCCCTCACTGAATTTATCAAGGGATGGCACCAACTCAATCCACTTGGAGAAGTGCTCCACCATCACCAACACATATTTGTTGTGTTGTACTATCAATGGTAATGGTCTTGCAAAGTCCAAATTCTAGCGATAACGCAACCCCATAATAGGTAAGGGGTGTAACTATGGTGTAGGGCATTGAACGATGCCCTCACCCTATCACAAACCATGCAATGTGACATTAATCGTTGCACATCGGTGTGCATACCACGCCACCAATATTGACCTAGGAGTAAGCTATATGTCCGCTTTACTCCAAAATGCCCCAACTCCTCATGGGCATGCCTCACAATACGCCTTCTCTGGTCTGGATGTGGTACAATCCGTACCCTACCATCCTTCCACACTTGAAATATATGTGTCCCCTCCAACCGATACTTCTTAGCTCGTTGGAGAACACGGTCTCTCTCCTTAGCACTCACCATGCCTGACACCATATTGGTTCGTAAAAACTCCAACACTAATGTATCATCATGAACATCACGGTGATCGATGCTACCATCCCCAACTTTAAGATTTGAAGACTGGCCATCTACCCTTTGACTAGAGTAAGATGTCATGTGGCCTTCCATATTAGAGTCCACACCCAACAAACACAAAAAGGCCGATGCATGCCAACCTAGCACCATCTCCTCATCAACCTCGCCATGTCATCTAGCTCTAATACTATCCCCCTGGCTAGTGCATGGGTTTCGATTCAACCCATCGGCATCAAGGTTTGTAACTCCAAGTTTATGCACCACCTGGAAGTCATACTCATGTAAGATGAGAGCCCACCGTGTAAGCTTTCCTATAAGTTTATCGAACTCCATCAACCACTTAAGCGGCTGGTGATCAGTGACAAGGGTAAACTATGTGCCAAACAAGTAACACCTGAAGTGTGCGACAGCCCACACCACTGCCAAACACTCTCCCTCGTAAGAACTATAGCATGACTTCGCTACATTGTTCGAACGGCTTGCATAGGCCACCACAAACTCCTTCCCTTCATCATCACACTATGTCAACACCACTTCAAGTCCCAATATACTCCAATCAGTGTGTAGTTGGAATGGACGCCCCCTAATAGGTCTCTTCAGGATGTGAGCTGCAATTAACCTAGCCTTGAGTTCCACAAAAGCTCACTTTTGCTCATCACCCCACTGCCATTCCTAATCCAACTTCAACAACATGTTCAAAGGCTTTGCCATCGCATTAAAACCTTTGACATACCTGCGATAGTAGTTTGTCAATCCCATGAAAGCGCGAACCCTACTCACATCCGTGGGACACGAAATACGTGCAATAGCCTCACCTTGGCTTGTTGCACTCCTAAACCACCTGGGTAGATCACATGACCCAGATACTCCACACTCTCCTAGAAGAACTTACACTTCCCAGGATGTAAACGAAGACCATGAACCTTCAACCGCTCAAACACAATTTGTAGATGAATTTGGTGCTCTTCCACGATATGACTATATACCATAATATCATTGATATAACACCGAACAAAATCCAACCCTGCTAAGATCCTATCCATCACATGTTGAAAGTTGGCAGGTGCGTTCTTCAACCCAAAGGGTAAGAACTTCCACTGATACAAACAATCCTTGTCGTGAGAATTGACGCCCCAAAATGCGGTCTTAGCCTTGTCCTCCTCTTGAATCGGCAATTGATGGTACCCTGTTCGAAGATCAAGTGTACTAAAAACCTTCGCATGTCCCACAACATCAAAGATCCCTTCTGGTGTAGGCATGGCATACTTATCGGACTTAGTCTGCTGATTGATAGGACGGTAGTCTCCACACGTTCGCCTATCCATGTAGTTCCATGTACATCCTTTTTGGCAGGCATGACAGTGGCTGATGCATACTCACCATGCGACAACTCCACTAATCCAGCCTCCAATAAATCTAACGTCCGACTCCGAATCAGGTCCCTCTCCATATCATTGTATCTATAAGGACGACAGAAGATTTGCCTGTCACTAGCCAATTCAATCTGTATACCAGGTCCAATCAAAGCACCTAACTCCTTCATATTAAAGGCAAAACAACTCCTGTACGTTCTTAGGAATTGCATCAATTATCGCCTCTCTCCTCCTATGAGCTTGGGCCCTATCAAAGGCTCCCAAGTCTCCTTGGTAGACACACTAGAGGAAGACGACGATGCCATGGGTTGCTACGCAAAAACCTTGGGAAAAGCCACACGCTCCTCCAAATCACCCAATGGAACACCGCTGGAACAACAAACTCCTCTAATAGCATGGGCCATAACCTTCACATGTTCTCCCAACACATCCCATGTTCTCCAAGGATGAAAAGTATAACTCTCCTTGCCCCCATTTGATGCTTCTACCGTCACGGTGGACAGCGAGCTCACAAGAAATGTAACTAGTACAAATGTGGCTCTGAGCCGACGTTGCTCAGCCATACCAAGGCTAACAATCCAGGTCAAACAATTCAGGTCCATAGCTTGACCCAACACTTGTCGACATGAAGCTTCGGAATTAGAAGGGACAAATGTCATTCCTGTAGGAAACCCCATTGCACGTTCTCTCTCATCAACATTGGGCTCCACCAATTGCTGTAAACAAGTATCCCATACAAGCTCAGGACCACCCTCTCTATAAGCATGTGATGTTAGAAAACTAACAAATGTGGGTAACGCCATCCTAGGTTATTCCACTCGGTTCACCACTGCCATGGGTGACCTATCAACAACTTTCACCACCTGAGAACGTCGCCCAATATCTAAGATATTATCCACTATGAGGTGAGAAGATTGTGGTACTGTCTCATATGCCCGTCTCAACACCTCCTTCGGTAACAAGTTCGTCCACCACAATCGGGGACGATGAGCACACGAGCCAACCCTCGTTACATCAAATAAAATCGCTGGTCCAATCCAAGACCGGATTTGGTGTACATTAGCCATCACATGAGACGTAGTATCACCCAACAAAGGTACATTCTCCAGAATGTATGCGGGAACACGTGCCTAATGTGTCTGAAGATGGCATAACACCTGCAATATTTCCCAAAACATATGAGATCGAGGGTCACGTAATCCCTCACCACGACCAGCCCGAGTATGACCTTGGCATGGCCATCTAGCAATCAGCAAATTAATAAGACCAACTCTCGCAAGGTCTTGCGCCCCCAATAATGTAATGTTCAATGGCAAAGCCTGCTGATATCCTGGAATAGCTGACCTCGGCAACAATTCAGGGTATCGCCGCATCAATAATGCAAGATGGCGCGATGAAACCTTCTTCGCGGTCTCATCTCTCTCCACGTAAAAGTACTTCCGAACCATAATACTCGCTTGAAGCACTACTACCAAACCAGTGTCGATCCCACCAAATAGATCCAACACGCAAATACCCTCGGAAGGATATTCCCACGCAATGGGTGTAGTATCCAATGGAAACAACCCAACAAGACCAGAAATAGAAGTCTGTTGTGGAACCTCTTCCTCTTCCACAGGCACAAAAGCCTCACGCCAAGCCTGTGATACCAAACGATTGGCATCCTATCGTAACACCCCACTCGAACGCCAAAATGGAACATCCAATGAAGAGGACACTGTTGCAACAAAGCTAGAAACCTCCTTTACATCCTCGTAGACCGGAATGTCAATGGCTGAAATGTTGCCCTCCAACAAGTCACCTGGCCAAGTGACCACTCCACTAAAACCAGCAACTGATGCCAACACCTCTGGGGGAGACCCTCTTGGTCAAACCCCAAAAATAAATCTCGTAGGCACCTATCACTAGCTCCACCAAGTGATGTCTAAATTTGGAATGGGCGCACTTTAAGCTTTGACCTCCGAATACCCAAACCAATACATGTTGCCTTCCTTAACATCAAGGGTTGGGCACCAGAATCCAACAAAACCCAATCTGGTCTATACACCTAGCCCGTAGGACTCACCAACCGGAAAATACCACTCCGATTATCCAACATACATACACCAAATGTAAGGCTTTCATGATTAATGGCTGGTTGAGCTAGTAATGCATCCATTTTAGCCGCCACCACTTGCCAAGGACTATCCACACCTAATACCACGGGTTGCTCCACAACAACATCCCCCACCACAAGTTGCCCCACATCAACACCCTCACACACCTCGGCACTTGTAGCAACAACACTCCCACGTTCACACAATGTGGCTGCTAGTTGAAATACACGAGTTAAGTCAACTCCTGACGCCATCAAATCATTAGCCGAAAATGTTGGGGATCCCAACACTAAAGTCATCATCCACGACACTACATTCGATGATACATCCGTGTCCACTACACGTGATGTCGATGCCGTTAGCCCCACTGTTGGCTTAATAGGCGGTGTAGGAACCATGGAAGGAGTCCTAACCACTTTAGACAACAAGAATGGTTGGGGAAGCTTGACCTGTCTACCAGCTTCACCCCTCTGTGGATCCAACTCCACAGTTGCCCCACGTGGCTTCGAGGCTCGAGTGATGCCTCTCGTCATTGCAACAGACGCTTCAATTTGTGCTACACTAGCCATATAAAAGAGATAATCTCCCCCATAAGATGTGGTAGCCTTGCCTTTTGAATGTGATCGATACTAAAAATTTACCATAGTAGCAAGCCTTTGCTCCAACTCCTCAATCCTAGCAGCCATAGCTGCATTTGTCATAGGGGGAGGAGTGATCACGAGAGGTGCCCTAACCATTGGTGTACCTCTACCACCTCTACCACCTCGACCTCTTTGAGCTGCTCCACCACCACCTCCACCACGACCTGATCTCAATTCTGGGTAAAGGTCAAAACAACGCTCACGAGGGTGGCCGACTCGGCCATAGTTATCACATTGAACTTGTGTCGACTAAGATACATCAGCCAAAGTCCGTCCACCACTCTCCTGTGGACAATCCCTCCGAATATGAGCACCACCACATGTCCAACAAGACTGTCCTTGTTGTTGACTAGCGAATGAAGGCAATGGTCTTTGTGCACTCGTCCTTCCAGAACCTGACTAAGGTCGTACCTGACCTCCACGACTCCCACCTCCACCAGTACGAGGTTGTGAGGTGGAGTGTTGTCCACAAGAAGTAGTAACTATATCCCTATTGAATCCAGATGTCACCACCTTTTCCTCCACCATGTTAAGCTTTATTTTCTCAGATAAAGTAAACACATGGGCCAATGTGGGAGAATCATCACTCATGAGAGTCACATCGTGTGCTCTTCCTTGTCCAGAATTTCATACCAAAATTGGACTGCTTGAGCCTCTGTCACCCCCTAAGTAACTACAATCAACCGTCGCATCTGAGTGTATGCCTCGCAAAGACTCTCACTAGTCTTCCGCTCAAATTCCTGAAGACTCCTCAACTTCTCCGTCTTCACCCCTTGGTAGTTCTTCTTCAACCTAAAAAAAGACTCTGTGATAAGGTTAAACAGAGGTGGGGGAACAACCTATGTGTTCGTATTAAGAATAGACGGTGTAGTAGTACCACCACTAGCAACACCACCGTGAGTAATAGATACATAAGATGGAGATTAACGTTGCCTCCACTCCTCAATCTTAGTAGCATGATCTCTCCGAAACTCATGATAATCATCCATCGGAGGACCCTCCAAGTGTTGAAACAATCCCTTCCATGCTAAGAAGGGTGAAAACAATCTAGCATTACGTAGCATCTGCATACCACACCGAGAATCAAACTCCTGAATGAAGTCGTCCAACTTGATGGTGTCCACTCCACCTGAGTAACGTTGGGGGCCCTTCATGGCCCCAAAACCCCCGTCCATATCCCAAATCAATGGGGCCGCAATACTAGATGGTAATATGGAAGACTTGTTATTCACGATAACCTCATCCTCTTCAACAACCGATGATGTGGGTGAAGGTAGTTGATACCTCAACCCACTACGTGTAACTCCACCATCTCCACCATGGTCCCCCACAAGACCACCAAACTGCTTCGTGATGACCCAATCACCAAACCCAGTACCCAAATTGAATCACCACTGAGTACCGTCGACCTCGTGCCCGATTTGCTACCAGAAACGAGTACTCAATTCAACCACCTAGCTAAGTAGCGGCTCAACTCATCCAACTGGCCCACCACCACAAGTCGTAAAATGTGCTCCCCATTAGTCAAAAGCTCAATTTCCAACGAAATCCCTAATTTGCCATAACCAAAAGTTGCGAAATTAGGCTGCGAGAACTCAAATAATCATATCTCCACCGTTCCTACACCAAATGCCAATCTACTTTGACCAGAATGTAGAGGATAACTAGATCTTCCTTCCATCCAAAACTCAACTGAAAAGAAGGTTTGTGTGCCGAGATATGACCTACGAAAGACCGCTAAAAAAAAACCTAGGCACAAATCTACACAAACTTGAGATCTTTCGAAGTTCAATACTCCCAATTGGCTCTACCAAAAAAAATCCCAAACAATTCCTAGATGCAATTCAGCCCTCCAGTAACAACTTCACAAAATTACACTTGATCTTCCCTAGTTATTTAGCTAAAAATCCGATAGCACTTCCGCACTAGGTGTGCACAAACTAGAAAAAACCATCACCACAAAAACAAACATAACGCATAATCTATTCAATGAAAGCACAATCTGTCTTTGCCAAATTGTAGATTGGCTCTCTAGCTACACTCCTACCAATTTTCAGCAACTTTCTTTAAGGAAATTTCCACTTATTTGAGAAATTAACATTGTTGGTAAACCGTCACTAAAAATTGTCAAACCCTAAACTAGCAACTTCAAATGATCATAACTTTTGATCTGCTCAACGAAATCCAACATTCTTTAGTGCATTGGAAAGCTCTCACCAAGGCGCTCCTTTTGACACCATCCACTCCCAATTCGGCCACACAACCAGAGAGCGAGATCACAAAATTCCCTTGGTTTAACTACTCCTAAAAAAAAATAGAGTTCTTTGAATGAAAATTACATGATGGGGCAACATAGCACCCGGCCTTTTGATTCGTGCGCTCACAAAGGTGTATAGCATGTAGAAGATGTGTAGGGCTACCTGGAAGTTAAAATGACTTAACCACCAACTAGGGGGGAGAGTTGTGGTACACATGTATTTGTGTATGCTCTCGTTCGAGTTATGTGTTTGTGTGTGTATGTGAGTATGGTATGTCAGCAATGTATGTTGTATGAAGATATGTATTCGCATGACAAATGACATAAAGAATAAATTTTTACTTATGATAGAAGAAAAAAAAATAGTTAGCATATTTTGGTATGATATAAAGTTTTGATAATGTTTTTAAATAAAACACAAAATTTGCACATTTAAAAAAATTCAAAATTTCTCAACTATGACTAACACAAAACATATGATGTATTGGAACAACTATATGTATTTTAAGTAACATTTTGCAAAAGATTTCATTCAAAAATTCTTTGATATGAAAAAATAAAAATAGTTAAATTAAAAAAAGAATCATGATCCTTTTATGTTTGGTGTACATTTGTGATATAAATTTATTATGAAAATGTTTATTTTCACATTGACAATTTATAATCATTTAAAAAGATGGCATATTGATGATTTTAATAGATTTTCATTGCATCTTAATAGATTACACCTTGTAAAAAATTGCAATGTGATGTAAAAAGTGATCCACCTTAATTCACATTGATCCAACAATTGAATTGTTCGTATGTGCACCAATTTCAAAACACAATAAGAACTTAGGATGTTATCCAACTTTAATTATATATCTTCAATACAAAATCTTCTCCAAATATTTAGAAAGCCACATAAAAATTGTGTTGCATTGTAAACTAACAACTTGTTAATGTTTTTTTGTCTATATTGCACCATGCAAACACTCGATTTTCAATATTCAATAGCTTTTGCATTGTACCTATTTCAAGATTATAAACTATCTTGGTGCATCCCTAGTCTTCAAGGGCTTTCCAATTAATATTTTTTTGTTGAAGGGGAAACCATTTCTTCACAAATTGACATGTTCCTAGAATTAGATTACCAAATTTTTTAATACTAAAATGCTTTTACATTACCATCATGCACAAATATAAAATGTTTTTTTTTCATGTTTAATTTCTCATACTTTAGATGACAATCTTTTGTTTTTGGGTTATTATATATGAATCATGCCAAACACAAGGTCACACAACCTTATGGGATTTTAAAAAAAAAGTAGATGTGAATGGTCAAACCCTAAACCCTAAACCAATTTTCATCCACTAAAGAACAATAGAAAGTAAAAAAAGATTGAAAGCTTGTCATAAAGAAAAAGTTTGTCCCAAAAAAATGATACCATGCCTAGATCTCCACTTTGGGGCAAAACCAACAAAGACTAATAAAATGTTTGAAAAGGCATTGCAACATTTAATTTGATTCTTTTTCTTTTTGTTATAAATATTTAAAAATTTTAATTGTGATAACTGTGTGGAAAAAATTGCGAATGTTGTCACCTTTGAGAGAATTGCCAATCTGAGAATTATCTTAGAATTATTCTTTTGAAAATCTGAAACCTGACTGGTTCTCTTAAGCCTAAAAATTAACAAAATTCAAGGAATTAGGGTGATTCTTTAAAGTTCTGAGAAGAATTGGAACTGCTAGTCTTAAAAAAAAATGGTTGTACCAATGTTGGGCAGGTACCCATTTTAGCAGGTAAGAACTAATTTTGGTTGGTTATCTCTTTTTAAAATAACCATTGGGTAGGTTATTATTATTATTATTGGGAGATTACACAGGTTATCAAATAACCAATTCAGAACTGTTAGTTAATACTTGCCAATTATACATCGATCATAAGTTTTTTTTAAAATTTAAATATAAATATTATTTTAAAATAAATAAAATAGTACTGTTGTTGAAAGATTGATAACCCACCTGGATGATCATTGAAGTAGGTTGTTAAAATTTTGAAAATTCAATACCAAGAAAATATCAATTTAACCAATTATTTAAAAAAATCAATTACTGATTGGTTGATTATTAATAATTGGCTTGATAACTGGGTCAAAAATCAATAACCAGCCAACACTTCCAGTTAATAAATATTATACTTGAATTTGATCTAATTTTAAAAAGTCGGAGCAAGAACATGAACCTAGTTTTATTATTTTATTTCAAGAATTGGATCCAGAACTGGGTTGCTGAATCTATTTAGGTTTTGAACCAAAACCAAATCTTTTGAAAATAATGCTTTTGAAAAAAGTGACTACAACCGGTTGTTAACTGGAGGTTAACCATAAGTTAAAATTCAGTTCCACTCTGGGTTAATAACAACCAAACTAGAACTGGATTAATTTTCAAAACAGGAACTGAAACCAAAATGAGAATTCATTTTGAAGAATTGGACCGGGAACCGGGCCCTTCAGCGAAATGGAGGATGTGATATTTCTCACAATGTACCTCTAAGAGCATCTCCAACGGTGCTTAGTATATGACCTTGCAAAAATATTTTTCACATCCAAGTTTAGTTATGTACTCTTTTGCAACCCCACCCATAAAACTGAAACTAGGACAGCAAATCGGTGGGGTCTATCAATAGCAAACCACCTGGACCAATCATTATGATGGGCCAACTTTTCAAACAAGTAAAGGAGTGTTCAACACTGGAATATACTGAACACACTGTACTATTGCACACTTTCTGTTAGTTCAGCTACGAGCATCTCCACCAGTGTTCAGTATGTCACTCTAGATAATAAAATTAAATGTCTAAGTTTGGCAACCCCACCAATAAAACTGTAGTTCAAACTGCATATATGTGGGAACTACTAATAGCAAACCACCTAGACCAATCATTATGATCAACCAATCATAAATACTGAGCTATAGTCAGGTCCAATTTATTGGCTTTTTCCATAGGGAAGAGACTACGCATCTGTGTAGGATTTGGATTTGGGGATAAAATTTTGGCTCACTCATTGACCAATGTGGAGATGACAAGTGTTCACAGAATGAAAATTTTCATATGAATGTAATTTTTCATGTTTGGGTGAATATAACCCTAAGAACATTAGGTTTCCAAGTAGTTAAACGTTGCAGGTTTTGATAATCATCACAGAAGCCAAAAGGATTCTCTTTTCAACAAAGCTTGTCTCAACGTGGAAGAAAACTAGGGTTATCACAAAGAGTTTCAACCCTACGTGGAATGAGAAGGTGTAGTTGACGCTTTCCAAGTCTTTTTCCCTCCCTCCCCCACATGAACATGCTTGGATGTCATGCTGCATGTACCTAATGGTTAGAACTCATGGCTACTTTGTAGATGCTTGTCCCTTGGAATTTCACTAGGTGCATGCTAGGTCTTACCTGTGGGTTTTCTATCTGCTTTGTGGTGGTAGCTAAACCTTGTGGGTTTGTCATTATGTTGCATTCATGAGCCATTACACAATTCCTTCTCTAAAAACTGCTAGTTTTTTTTCTATCATCTTTCTATACTAACACTCTCGGTATTTTGCAAAAGATTATACAAAAGAATCTATTCCAAACTGGGTGGGGACTGAACCAATCCGCTAGCATAAAATTTATTGTCAATGTGATCTTTGTTCTTTCTTACAAAAGTTCTACTTTGTAGGTGAAATTCGTCACTCACTTCAAGGAAGGTTTAAAAGTTGGACACCAAGTTCCTCTAGTAATGGTGGTGGGGGAAATGATGGTATGCAACTGGTCCTCTAGTTTGGTGCAGGTAAGTTACTATAGCTTTGTGATTAATGTTTCATCTTCTTTCAAAATTCATTGCTAGATGTTCCATTTTCAAATGTAGATGTCTTCTTCTTAATCTTCAAGAAGCCTCTTAGAGCTTGTTTTGAATCTTGTCAAAAAAGGGATGTTCAGGAAAATGCCTTCATGTTTTTTCTTTGCTCAATTTGTGTGTTTGTGCAACTCCACCTTTGAAGCTAATTGATTTCCTTAAACTTGACTCATAAACATTTAATGAATCATTTGTAAGAAAACCTCATGCTTGTTTTTTTACTTGTTTGATGGTTTTTCAGCATTTTTGTCACCCACATTTCTCTATTCATCTATAACAAATTATATTTAAGCATGATGGATCCAATTGCTTCTTCACTATTCACATTTTTTTTTTTTCCTTACTGGTCATAATGTAAAGCCCAGGGTAGTGCAATGCTTGCATTGTTTCATTTGGCATCATCCATGGTTGTTGGGTGTGTTTTTTTCTAACCCATCCTATATGTTTTCAATATTTAGGTGCATAATTTTGCTAAAAACATTGATGCCATACTTCTTGTTGTAATAGTAGCAACTTCACCCTATGACTTTGCAACTTCTAGAGCTTTAAAGTTAGTTCGTGCCTTGGATTCTAATGATAAATGTGCCCTCCCCACCTCCCCCCCCCTCCCCCAAGATTGAAACTTTGTTGTTATCATGGATGGAACTTGGAAGTTGCAATTTAAACAACTAGAAACGGATCTTGTTCTTGTTTTTGTTTGAGATTTCATTTGTGAAATTAATGCGGCATGGTGTTTAATCTAGTAACCATATGGAAATCTATAGAAAACATCATGAATCTTGGTGTAGAGATTGTTGTAGTAAATGACTTGTTTCACGTTTTTGTGTGGGATTGATGGGGGATTCAAGAACAAGAATTGTTGGAGTTATTAGTAAAGTGGATCAAGTAGTTTCAAATCAGCATAGCCTAGATGTAGTTGAAGCATTTTTTTTAGGCCAATTTTCAAACTTTGGACATTCCATGGGTTGCCTTGATTGGTTAATCCATGTCAATTGTAGTTGCACATGCAGGGTCTGTTAGTGTTGACAACTCATTGGAAACAACTTGGAAGGCAGAGGCAGAAACCTTGAAGTCAATTATGTCCTGTGCATCACCAATAAAGCTTGGAATAGTGGCATTTGTCGAAACACTTGTTGCTCAAATGCAAAAAAGGTTAATACAACACCTCCCCAACCTTTTATTTGGGTAGTTTTTTTTGGCTTTCTCTACAATCATTTGTGCCACATTTTGCTTTTTAGGTGTTGGGTTTATGGGCATTATCTTGGATAACATGCCACAATGTAGTTACCTTTTTCACTTTGAGGAATTTAATGAAGATTAGTTTTGCATCACAGATGCTTACATAAAGTTTGAAATGGTGAGCTTGACACAGGGTCATGATGTTTATTTTTTGTGATGCTTATTTGGACAGATTGGTGTAGAATGTAATTGCTAGATTGGGACAAAACACACCTTTGAGGAGAGAAGTAAGATTGATCCCTAATGCATTTTCTCTTTCTAAACATAATAAGAAAGTCTTATATCGACATGCTCCCAAGTCCCAAGTTAGCCCCAAGTTGGGCTAAGTCACTCAAGTTGTGGAATTTTTGGGATTCGGGGCACGCTCCCAGCTTCCAACACTAAAAGGGGGTGAGAGGGGCGTGCTGAAAGTTCTGGGATAGACTAGGAAGAGGGACAAGCTTACTCAATTATACGGTCCTGAATCCAAATCCAACCAACAAGTTGGTTAGAACTCATTCTGCACCCTTTTGGTGTTGGGACCAGCCACGGGCTACCTTGGACTCACTTGACTCACCATGGCTCGGACTCGGGGGAAACCACCACCTTCCCCCATATAGTATTCTCTGCAGCTCTCCGCCACACTTGCATCCAAATGGCTTTTTTTCCCGGGACTCCCAAAGTGAGTCCCGAAATTGTCCCAGTTTGGACTCCCGGGACTTTGGACGCGCATAACTTCTCGCCCCGAACTCAGATCGGGACGAGGTCTGAACCAAAGTTATAGCTTTCCTCGAGAGCTTTCCAATAGTGTGTCGCATTTTACCTGCATGCACGGGAATCGGGTCGATTCCCAACTTTTAATGGTCAAGAGTCAAATTGTCAATTTGACTCTCAGCCCTTCTTTCGACCATACCTTGTGCTGAAAATGTCCAAATGGCTCATGCGAGGCCATTTTGGACATCTACACTTCAAGACCTTTCCAACGGTATAAAGAACATTCCAATGTAAGGTGTTTTGATTCCTACAATTGCGCACTGAATTTTTGGGAGTCCCGGAGGATTCCCAAGTCCCATTTTCTGGAATGTGAGTGGCGACCTCACAACTCCCTCAAAGTGGGGTTGCGACATATATCTTGAATTATTGCATGTTCTAGTTCTTGAAGTGTGTTTTTTTTTGTCATAAAATATCTTCACACAAAAGTTTATAAATTGTTTTTGGGAAATAATATTTTTTCCGGTTGTCGCGATTCCAAATGCTACATCGGATGAGTATCGTCTTGATTCCAAAAAGATGGTGATTATTTTTGTTGACATGGAGCAGTTTTTCATACCACCACAACACTTCATAAGGCTTGTGTAACGCATGTGCACAACTATGGTTAGATTCAATTTTTTATTTTTCAAGCTTTTAGTTGTAATGCAACAAAGCTAATTGAGTCCCCCCCCCCCCCCCCCTATTTTATCACCCCACCAAGCTCCCGAAAACAACACATTTCTTGTAGGTGTGATAAAACAAAACCAAAAAAATGCTTTAAAATTTATTAAATAACAAACTTTTTTAATTTGG
>Ga0116227_10012158_pt1 | contig 14150 bp, 9 predicted proteins | sample S1TSphgellanicum_FD_89693 | JGI IMG/M metagenome (GOLD analysis project Ga0116227, IMG submission 89693) | Host-associated microbial communities from peat moss isolated from Minnesota, USA - S1T2_Fb - Sphagnum magellanicum MG | ecosystem: Host-associated > Plants > Peat moss > Unclassified... | reverse complement strand
TGCTCACATTGATGACCAATTGTCGGACAACACAAAACTCAGACAAAGCATTTATTTGTTTCTGCAACCCTTGTGGGGTTTCTGACATCAATGCCAGATCATCGGCATACAACAGTAATTTGACTATTATGTCTGCCAGCTGTGGCGGGTTGTCGCCCTCAAGTGCATCTAAATGTTTCTCAAGTCCATCAAGGTAGAATCCAAAAAGCAGTGGACTCAGTGGACAGCCTTGTTTGACCCCAATGCCACATGGAAATCGGGCTGATAGCCCTTCTGTTGGATGCATAACTTTAACGCTATCCTAGTTATACATGCTCTATAGACACTACATGAAGCGACCCACAATTCCCATCTCATCTAACATTTGCCATAGCAGATCATGGGGCACTGTATCAAAAGCTTTGTGGAAGTCCACAAAATAGCAGTACACCTTTTTACGTTTGTGAATGTTTTGTGAATGCACTTTCTTAGGTAGGGCGGCCAACCTTTAAGATTCGCAAATTACCAAAGTTGCAATAATTAGGAATAGGCTTCTGAAGCAGGTAACATCTACCCTGCGAGGTAGATTCACACGTGTCAAACCCATGGTCGGATGCCCAACACCCACCTATGTATAACATATCTACCTCTCTACAATATACTTTTTTTCACTCTGGATTTATTTGCCACTGACCAAGCATGTAGCTTCCTTCTCCCTCAAAAGCTCGAGCTACTGTAATCATAGTCACCCATGTCACCAAGTAAAGATGACTTGCCCATTTTTATCTTCTAAGTGTTTTAATTATGGATTAGATGATATCAACAAGTTGCTACATATCCAAGAAACGTTTTTTCTTTTGCAATAGCAGTATCTCACAAAGAATTATTATGATAATTAGAACTCTTCGACTGGGGAAAAAAAGCTTGGGATTGATCCAAGGTGATGTAATTTAGTTGCACTTGCGATCATAGTATTAATCTGTTTAAATGATTGATGTATTGTGTGGTTATTAATATTTCCATTTCCATTTCCACTAGTTTCAATAATTTAATTTAAATCTGTAATTATAATGGAATATCATACCAATTTACATATTAAAGTGTCAAAGATGCAAAAATGCGACAATGGGTCAAATAAAATAAATATAAAAATCACATCCATGTACAATAAATTATGGAAGAAACAAGATCAAATTTTATTATTATTCTAGTAGGTGATAAGTCATATTTGAATGAAGGACAAAAATTATCAAATTTAAAAGACACACAAACCAGTTGATTCCATCAATTAATTATGTTTGTTCTATAACATTATTTTCATCTTCTATCTTTTTCTACAATGGCAATAATAATTTTTGAAAATTTCATAAGTTACAAATATATTTGAATTCACACATACCTGTTGCAAAACAATGGTCATATGTTGAGTTCACTTTATTTTGTAACGGGTTTAGCCTAAGATAACATATGCTCCACAAGATATTGAATTTGAACGATTTTTGTCACTAAATTTGAACAAAAATCCAAAATATGAAAAAAAATAGTTTTTCAAAGTTTGTCACATTAAGATATCTCAAAATTGTAAGGTTTCCAATTACACACTTGGTATTCTTGGAAAGCCCTCAATGCATAGGGGTGCACACATTGGCTTTGACATTTCACAAGAAGCAAAATTGTCATTTGCAATAAAAAATAATCATTTGCAACTATACTAAGAATTTTTATGGCAAAAATTGATTACATTTACAACAATCTTTCTTTTAACTATTTGGAAACATGTTACACAAGTTATTGAATATTGAACATTTTTTCAATGACAATTGAATTAAATCAAAATGAAAAAAAATAGAAGAATCTATGTGCATTTTTGGTACTATTGGAAAAATCTTGAATGACTAGGATTTGATGGAATTTGTTTCATAATTTTTAGACCTAGGGTGCATGAGGTATTTAATTTTGAATTGTTTTCGTCATTGAAATTTCAAACAAATTAGAAAATTTAGGTTTTGAAAAAAAAAAAGTTCAATAATGTGTTCACACTTAGAGGAAACATGTTTACTGTGCAATTCAAGTAAGATCTCCTTTCATATTTGGATCTTCAAAAATTGAATATATACCTTGCATAGTAATGTTCATATGTTGAATGCACCTTATATTTATGTAATGGGTTCACACTGGGACCAATCGTGCATGCCACACTATTTACCTTGCAAAACAATGTTTATATGTTGAGTTCACACCATGTTGGAAAAATATCACATTAAAAGTAAATCCATTGGATCTAGTTTTCAAAATAGATTTTGAGAATTCAACTAGTTATTTATTATTTTTTAAAGAAACCCATTTCAAATATCCAAAAAGGATATCAAATACATTTTTAAAATATTTCACCAATTTTTGAGAATGTAAAATATATAATCAAACAATATCTATTGGATATTCAAGTTAGTTTTCATAATCCGGATAAACTTTTCTCAAACCTTATTAAAAGCTTTCAAAAACTTAGGATACTTCATCTACCTACCTTTAAACATTCACTTTGTAGCCCTATCAACCACCCTACACCTTAGACCCTATACATTACTCAAAACCTTTTCCCTTACCCTCATACTCACTTGATATCCACATCTAGGTAAGATCATGATATTCGTGATATCTTACCTAGATTTCAAAATTTGAAATCTAGATTCTATTTTGAATATCACGAGACCATAACCTTGAGATAATTCATCAAATATGATATCTCTTAACTTTCACCTTCCCCTAGGTCCATTATTTTGAAAATGTCCGCACTCTAGGGCTTTATCCTACACATAGTGACATCTAAATCAATTGAGCTCACAAATAATTGTATTTACTTGACCAAAACTACTCTTCTTTCCCAAAAGGATCAATCTTCAAAATGGTCCTCCTTTTTATTTTGCTAAATTCAAATTAGTTATATTATTAGCCAATCGTACATTTACTCCATGTAAAATGAATCCCAAAAGAACAAAACCCCCCATAATAGCCTTATTTCCAAAAAAAGGTCAACCCCAAAATTCCTCTTATTCCCCAAAAGGATTTACCTTCCAAGTAATCTTATATCTCAGAAAAAATTAACCCCGGATTAATCTTATTTCCCAGAAGGATTAACCCTCAAAGTAATCTAATTTCTCAAGATCAATTCACCCCAGATTGATCTTATTTCCCAAAAGGATTAACCCTCAAATTAGTTCCCACTAGTCAAAATCAAATTTATGAACGCAAAATATATTTCAAGTAGAGAGAGAGAGAGAGAGAGAGAGGCTACTCATGAGAAAGCAACAGATTGGGTGGAAGAGAGAAACAGACTCAGCAAGACAGCAAGGGAAAGAGAGAGAGAGAGAAAAGAACAGATCAGGTCTCAAGATCTCAAATTGGCAGGAGTTACGTGGATTCACTAGCGTCTAGAGTTTTTTGCAGGCGCCGTAGGCCTCCTGCTCGAAACACTGGTCACTAACTTTTGACCGGGTCACTCACTCACTTATTTTCAATCTGGACTGCGTCAGCCATGGGTTGGGTCGCAGTTGATTGCCAGTAACTTCGTACAGGTGAAAGTGCCTTGCGTGCTGTGCCCACCAACCCCTACTCTTTCAACACACCCACAAATTTCTTCTGTGTAAAGATGTGAGCCCAGGAAGCGCTCATTATTTCATTGCCCCCTCTCTCGCGTGTCTCTCGTGTCTACCGATATCAGTGTCGGGAGCAAATTTGATTTTTACAAATAACTGCCTGGTTTTTCAAACGTTTCAGATCCGGAGAACCGTCGGTTTTGAATATATCAAAACCTTGAAAGAACTGCCAGGTTTCAAAGAAGAACCAGTGCTTATTTGACTAATTCAAATTGTTTGTCTGGGCGATGGGTTATAGAGTAAAAATGGGTATTTTATATTTCTGAGAATTGTGATTATGAACTTTCAAAACCGCCATGATACCCAGCAGGGGTTTGTGGAGTTCATAATACCCGCCCAACAATACTCTACATCCCTAGTGAGTCATAGGTCGCCCCAGGACTCTACCAAGACGCCATCGAGATATTTACCTCCAAATTGGTAGCGCGGCCAACCTTCAAGAGTCGCAAATAACCAAAGTTGCAATAATTAGTAATAGGTTTCTGAAGCTGGTAGCATCTACCCTGCGAGGTAGATTTACAAATGTCAAACCCATGGTCCGATGCCTAACACCCGCCTATGTATAACATATCTACCTCTCTACAATATACTTTTTTCCACTCTGGATTTATTTGCTATTGACCAACCATGTAGCTTCCTTCTCCCTCAAAGGCTCAAGCTACTATAATCATAGTCACCCATGTCACCGAGTAAAGACGACTTGCTCAACATGGTCTCTGCCATAGGGCTAAACACGGATTAGGTTAATTAGTTGTTTAATGAACAAATTATCAAAATGGGTTGCCTCCATTGGTTCCTTTGATAAAAAATCACTACGCTTAGTTAAAATCGGTTGAAATATGTTATCCTTCGTAAACCTATAAGGTTTCAACTTGTTAATGTTAACTAATATTTCAAATTTATCAATAGTCACTCATAATACTGTAAATGATATTGGATCTTATGTGGTGCCAACCATTTTCTTTGAAATTTAGGGTTATGTGCTCTGATAGCCCTTGGAAGCCATAACCAAAATCTCCAAATTGGTACTTTGTTTCAATGTATCAATTTGAAGACCACAACAACCAATTCCACTAGTTAGAAGCTACTAGCTCTTGTGCTATTAACAGGTTCTCTTGGAGTTCTTCTATTTCAGAAAGTTCACTAGTAGGAATTGTAACAAGTTTCGGATCATGATTTTGTCTTGGTTTGGATGATAACAAATATTTTGTAGGTAGCAATGGGTGCAATCCACAAATGAATTGGAATGCTGTATGATCAGTTCCAACCTTTAAAATAACTCTATAGGAAGATAAAATTGTGGAGAAGTGTTCATTTTAGTCATTTCGGTTCTCGTTCACCAATTTTGTGAACAATGTATCGAAAACTTTGTTAGTAAATTTGATTAGTTTATTCATTTCGTTAAGGATAATAGATAGTAGAACTAGTATGTTTTAGGGCAAAATGATTAATTAAGTAATGAATAACATCATTAATGAAATGTGTACCTTGATCGATAACAACAATCAATGTACACCCAAACCATGTAAAAATGTGGTCCTATATGAATTTTGTAGTAACAACAATTATGTTGGTGCATAAAGCTTTCACCTCCACCCACTTGGTAACATAATATATGGTAACTAAAAGATATTAGTTGTTAGAATAATGATTCGTTAGTTTAATAAGTCCGATAAAATCCAATTATGGTTGCAAAACACGACAAAACTTGTTATCTTGTCCAAATCTATAAAATATTCCATCTTGTGACACAAATGGCTAAACTCTTTAAACCAAATATTTTTTTGTGAAGTAGTATACCTTTTTGGCATTATCCCTCCTAACAAATAGTCATACACATTCTATGACCACACTAGTTGTAATGTGAAAAGGTGAACATTAGTGGTTCTGATCACGTACACCAACTAATTCTACTTGGCTGGGCAATCTACTTAATGCAGCTGCAATTAAATGGGATCTATTAGGTTTATAAACAATTTGGAAGTCATACTCCAAAAATACCAATAACCACTTAACTATTTTGCCAAAAACTTGTGGCCTATTAACTAAGTACACAAGATCCATGTGGTCAACAGAAAATACAAATTGATTACTTAGTAAGGAATGTTTGAATTTGTGTAGGGCATAGACCATAGCTAAAGCTTCCCTTTCAATAATATTATAATTCCATTTAGCTAAGTTTAGTAATCTAAAGGCGTACATAACCGGTTCATCAAATTTACTAGTTGGGTTCTAGGCAAGTATGGCTCCTATTACTAGTTGTGATGCGCATGTGTGAACATGAAACTCAAGCTCCTAGTTTGGAATAATGAAGATAGGGGCTTGTACATATCGATTCTTAATCTCCTCCCAAGTTATTTGACATTCTTTAATCCATTCAAAAACTTTAAACTTCTTGACCAATCCGGTAATTGATGACATAATAGAGGCAAAGTGTTTCATAAAACACCTATAAAACAATGCCAAACCATTGAAAATTTGGATCTGCTAAAGGGTAGTAGGTATGGGCATGTTCACTAAGGCTTGAACGTTCTTGGGATCGATATTTTTCCCTTTTTTGAATTCTATAAAACTTAGGATAGTTCTTAAAAATACCATGAATGCACATTTGTTTGGGTTAACGCTAATACCAAACTCTCTACACTTGAAAAAACATTTCATGAGCCTCTCAAGATGTGTTAATAGGTCACTGAAAATTGTAAAGTCATCGAGGAATATTTTCATGAAGACATCAATGTCTTCATGAAATGCTTGGGTTATTGCCCTTTGATGAGTAGGTGGTCCAATTTTGACACCAAACAACATCACAACCCCCACAAAAAGCCCCTCAATCAGTGACAATGGCGGTTTTGTGTAAATCTTTTGGTGTAATCAAAATATGATGATATCCTAAAATTCCATCTAAAAAGGTATAAACTTCATGTCCAACAATTGTGTTAATAACCTCATCAATAAAAGGTAACAAGTAAGGTTTTTTATTTGTTGTTGCATTGAGATTCCTTAAATCCACATAGATTCTTAACTTCCCATTTTTTTTTTGGGAACAACCATTATTTGAGATAGCCAAATCATTTCCTCAATTAGTTTGATAAAACTAGCAATTACTTGTTTATGTCTTGTTTAACAATGGCAACATAATTAAAACTCAACTTGTACCTTGCTTGATGAACAGGTGTTAGTGTGGTATCTAATTCAATTCTATGTTGAACAATCTTTGGTGGAATACCTTTCAAATCTTTGTATGTCTAAGCAAATACATTTTAAAACTGCTTTAGAAGCTCAATTAGTTGGTTTATGACAACCGATTCAAGTGTAGAGTCCACTTTCACCTGTTACACATTCTCTTTGGTACCCAAAGTACCCAAATTGATTTTGGTTAATTGTTCTTCCTTAGTTACTCTCCAACTTACTATGGTTAGATCAAGTACCCATTCTTGAACAAGTGTCTCATCAACGATCATCTTTCCAACTTAAAGTTTTAGGTAAGTGTTGTTTTATAATATCACGAGGTATAACTAGGTTAATAATTAGAACACATACAGATTCAACAAGTTGTTTTGGAATGGGGTCTGTTGTACTAAGATTTGGTGTGGATTGGTTTTGAAACTAATATAGTATGAATAGGTACTTCTATGGTTCCAATTGAAAATAAGTTCAACTTTGTAAAAGACATAACATCCTCCTTTTCATTTAATATTCTAGAATGGAAATCATAGCATACTAAGACTTTTGGTCTTTTGGTTTGAGCACCAAGTTTTTTGGTAATAGGTATGGTTTTCATTGTAGTTGCTCCTTGTATAGTAACAATATTGGTTCCCTAATCATGGGATACTTTTGCATCTCTCAACCATGGGCATCTTAACAACATTGAGTAATTAAAATTTATAACACTACTATCGATGATAATGGATGTAATGGTATAAGAAATACCATGAACAAATATTTTCAAATCCTTAATAAGACCAAGTGGTTTGGTTATAATTTGATTTGCCATACGTAGATTGTAAGGCATTGGATTAAGCTTTGGCAAACCTAATAATACTTTTAGGTTCACAATAATGATATTAAATCTAGATCTTCCATCAATTAACACATCATCAATAATGTTTTTACCAACATGGACTTGAATATTATTTAGTGGTCAATGGCCACTATTGCATAGGCACGTTCAAGTTGAACAAGTTTAGGTTATACCAACCAAACATGCTTAATTAGTTTTTTAAATGTATATTTTGATGTCTAGCACAATCTTCAATAATTGTCCCAAGTTAATTACGTACTTGGTCTTTAAAACTTGAGTGTTGATGTTTTTCAAAATCTCCTCCAAAATCTTTTCTAATAAGGTAATTTGTGTAGTCAATTGAACAAATCACTTGCTAATAACTGATTAATTCATTAGTTATGGTAAACCCTCCTAATTTGAATGAAGTGGTTCGTTAAATTGAATGATTTCTTGTGATATTGAATCACTCCTCTATAACTCCCTGATAGTGTGAATAAAAAAATCACACATTTATTCTTTAGTTTACCAATTACTTATTTTTTTGCTTTGATCGGTTCATGTTCTCTAAGCACCTATTATTATGGTACTTGATTATGTGTCATGATAGTACGTTATCAAGTTTATAAGATTTCACCACTATAGTGGTAGAAATGGTTGGTTTAGTTCGAAACATGTTTTGAATTTTTGGCTTTCTAGGATAGTCAAGTGCATGGTTTTCAAAGCTAAAATAAGAATCCAAGGATATCTCAAGGTACTCTAGCTTGTTTTACAAGTTGTGAAATAACTCCAACTACCGATTTAACAACTTTAGTGGAAACATGTACTATAGGTTTTTTTCTTTTCCTATTGTGACATGTTTTTTTAACATGACCGGTTTTACCACAATTTGAACAAGTAAGGTATTGTTTAATAGTAGTATAGATAATTATAGGTTATGTAATTAGTTTTGATTTTGGGTGGGGTATTAAGGCATTGTAATTTATTATGATTGATCCACTTTCTTCATAAATAATTGCAATTTTCCTTATGCTTGATAAAGTGTATCTCTTACCATACCTATTATTGCTAATCTAAAATATGACTACAATTCTTCTATGAAAATAGTAGTTAGAAACACATCGATAACTTTAACTTGCAAATAATTAACAAGTTTTAGCAAACGCTGATAATAAACCTCTATTTGTTCATCAACTTGTTGGAGGTTCCTTTGTTGCATGTAAACTTCTTCGTCATTTTTCACAATTCAAAAACGTTTGCAAAACGTTTGCTGCAACTCTTGAAAAGTGTAATTGGGATGATCTTGTACAAAGTTTTCACCCCCACTTTGAAATAGTCTCGTAAAATGAAACCAAATAGGTTCGTGATATTAACCTCCATAGTCTCCCCATTAACTTTGATAATTTTTTGAAAACTTTGATGTGGGCATAAGGATCAATATCCTTCACATATGTTGGATATCGAAGCTTTTGATATGGTAGTTTACTAGTTGGCTCAAATTGAACTGCAACTTATGGGTACCATGGTGGCATGAACATTCTTGAATCAAATGTCAACCATCCGTAAAATCATACGCATGGGTAATGTGGCAATCGTCTAGGTGGGTTTCAATTAGGTGATCCTCCATTAGGCAAATTTCCTTTTGGTTGTCCACCCAACTATGGATGTAAATTAACCTTTCTTGGCTATTGAATTGAAACATCATTACCATGGATAGGTAGTCCATTGGCAACATGTGCTTCCCTTCTTTCCTCTTGTTCTATTCATATCTAATGAAGAGGTAAATTTGCCATAACATGTTATTAAGGTTCATTGTTGGGAACATCAATTCATTGAGTTCGCTTGGTTCGAAAGCATGGTTGTTCTTGTGAATGGGTCGCCCCATGAATGGGTTGTTGTCATATTCCTAATTTTGATTGCCTTCTAAGGCCCCTTGTGACTATTTCTGACATCTTTTATACTAACTTAAAACAATTGTTAATTCAAGTTCTTTTGATCAACATGTTCCTACAAAAATTAGAACTCATCAAAGCACAAAAAACTTTTAGAAAGTATTAAAATTATTACAAATTCAAACTTAAATTTTCAAATAAAATAATTGCTAAAAAAATTTAAATGTAAGTGTGATTGTTCACAATTTTGTTTCACTGCATGGTCACCAAAATGTGAGGGGTTTTTTTTATTCTTCTTAAATTTAGGAATTCTTATTCTTTAACTATTATAATTATGGTTTAGATTATATCAATAGGTTGATTCATATCAATAGTTTTGGAAATTAGATATAGATGTTTTTACCAAATGTAAAAAACAAAACTCAATTTAATCTTTCATAGCAAGTTGAAGAAATAAAATATCAAAATTCTAAGTGAACCTATTCATAAACCAAAATATTAGTACGAAGTAATATCTAAAAATTAAAAGAAGAAAGAAATTCCAAAGGTTCAAAAGTTTGCAAGAAGTTTCGAAAAGATCTTTATCTTCTTTCAATCTTTCTAATTATACCAAACATAATATTGTTTAAAATCAAACAATCAATGGCCAGCAAAACTATAAATTCAAACTACTACAACTATTGGTCACAATTTTAGACCAATTTGTTACTTTGAAAATCTAATTATTGTAACAAATTGATTGATAATTTATTTAATCCATTAATTACCTTATCACCTATTAATAGTTATTTCAATAGACCAATTCACCTAAGGTCGTGTTACCAAGTAATAATTGAACTAAGTTTCAAAATCATATTCCTTCAATGGTTACCAATTTGTTGATAGTCAGTTAGTATATATGCAGTTGAAAATTTGGGTTAACATAGGTATTACAATTTTCCACCCCTCCCAGCTCTTTCCACTTTTGATATTGTGAACCTAAACAACTTCAATATGCATTATGTAACTTTGAGAACTATTGAAATTGATAAAGCATATTTATTCAAAGGAAAAAACTATGAAGGAAAATGAAGAGTGCTGTAATATATGTCCAAGAATTTTTTTTTTTAACATGAAATCTTCAAAATAAAATTATTATTGGACATTGAGATGTTGAACTTGCCATGATACTTAGTGTTTTTACTTTTCAAGTTTTTGTTGGAGTGTTAGTACTAGGTTGTGAACTTCCCAAAGAAAAAAAAAGAAAACAATAAATGGTGACTTATTATTAAAACATTTCAAATTTTTTTTAAAAAATCTATCTATCAACAATAACCAAAAATAAACATCAATTGAACATAACCCAAAATATCTCTTTTCTAATGATTTTTTTTACAAAAAAATATTATTATTATTATTATTATTTCAAGAAAAAAATCATAATAGTACAAAATTTTGTAGGTAGAAAATTTGTTGAAGGTACTTATGTATACAAGTCCCCTCCCACTCCAAGTTGATTTTCAGTAAATATGGCTCAAGTTTGTCATTTCATTCTTGTAATGAAAGTCAATAACTAAAAAATAAATTCGAAGATGAATTGGAAAACAAATTGACCCAGTTCCAAAAGTGGATATTTAAGTCAAGTTCGGAGCAATAAGCTGGCACAACACAAGGTACATCATTTTTCAAATTCAACATATCGATATCATAAATGTGGTGAAAGAAGGCGACATATATGAGGACCAGAAGGCCCCCTATGTATACAAATCAAAAACAGATGCCATATGTAGGGATTTGACAAAATTATGATTTGTGTTAGCATTCACAGTTTGAATTGGCTTTCATTTTTTCTTTACATGTGATGATGACAACAGAAGGAGGTCTTTTTTTCGAGGCGAAGGGGTGGAGCCAGTCCAAGACCTATTAATGGTTCAATATTTGGTGGATTGCATGTGCTATTACTAAAGTTTTATTCATCACTCACCCACCAAAAAGTGGTAGGAGGGGTTAGGTAAAATTAAAAACAAAGTCTTGAGCAACCTAGAAGTCATCATCTTATGGTGGCCCAAATGGAGACTCCTCAACAACTCTTCAACGGGATGCAATATGTCATTTTGATTAATATGATTGGTCGAACTTTTCATTCACACGGATCTTTGCATCCCTAATTAATGATATTTGTTTACATCTTTGGGTTGTTGCCTACTGCTTGTGCATTAGTGCAAACTACATTTTCTATTCCCCATACTGTTACTAACATATGTGTTTCCCAACTACATTGCAACACAAAAAAACCTAGCTAATCATAAACTCATATATTGACATTAGATTTGATTTGGTTTTTAAAAATTATTTTCTCACTCCACAACATATCCCAATTGCTTATGTTATTTTGTTACTTTTGCAACAAACCCACCAATTTATTTTCTTATTTTCTTACTCAAAAAAATAGATCCAATTTACTTCCTCACTCCTTCATTTATGTATTCATTATGGAATCTGATTGTTTTTTAGTTTCTTAATCACAATAGATCCAATCACTTGCTTGTTGGCTTCAGTTATTCATAGTAGATCTAATTGCCTCATACATACTAGATGACTAGAACAGTCCAAGCTCTAGACATTTCGACCCTCTTCCCTTTGGCAATTTTGTCTATTTGTTATAGCATATCAAATTTTTTCTAGAAAATTCTCGTTGTGAAGTATTATTATTTCAGATTTGTTTTTACGAGGGTACTTTTTAATTATTAGAGTATTAACCATTGTTAGGAATCTCCACACAGTCTAGATCACTAATGATAATACCATACCAATTAACATAGTCTGGCATATTAATTATTCCTCAAATCACATGCAAGAAAAGGAAAAAACAAGGGGAAAGGCTTCTCCAACTTCCCTTTCCCTTTGCAACTAGGAAATTGTCATAATGATTTCTTTAAATAATCACCTTCCAAGGTTCTTAAGGTTTTGGTCTACAAATTAACATGTTTATGCTTTTCTAAGTAATTTATTTTATTTTTATGTTATACTGCAAATATCGTAATCTCTTAAATCACCATCCAAGAACATGTTTTTTAATATTTTATTAGCAGTATATCACAAGGAATTATTATGATCTTTACAACCCTTTGACTAGGGGAAAAAAACTTTGGATTGATCCAAGGTTATGTAATTTAATTACACTTGCGATCATAATATTAATATGTTTAAATCATTAATGGATTGTGTGGCTAATAATATTTCCATTTCCATTTCCACTAGTTTCAATAATTTAGTTTAAATATGTAATTATAATGGAATATCATATCAATTTACATATTAGAATGTCAAAGATGAGAAATTGCGACAATGGTTCAAATAAAATAAATATAAAAATGACATCCATGTACAATAAATTATGGAAGAAACAAGATCAAATTTTATTATTATTCTAATAGGTGGGAAGTCATACATGCATGAAGGACAAAATTTATCAAATTTAAAAGACATACAAACCATTTGATTTCATTAATTAATTGTGTTTTTTCTATAACAATATTTTCATATTCTATCCTTTTTTACATTGTCAATAATAATGTTTGAAAATTTCATAAGTTACAAATATATTTAAATTCATACATACCCCTTGAAAAACAATGGTCATATGTTGAGTTCGCTTTATTTTGTAACATGTTTAGCCTAAGACAACATATGCTCCACGAGATATTGAATTTAAATGATTTTTGTCACTAAAATTCAAAAAATCCAAAATATGAAAAAAAAAATAGTTATTCAAAGTTTATCACATTAAGATATCTCAAAATTGTAAGGTTTCCAATTACACACTTGGTATTATTGAATATTGAACATTTTTTCGAATGAGTTAAATCAAAATGAAAAAAAATTAGTGGAATCTAGGTGCATTCTTGGTATTATTGGAAAAATCTTGAATGACTAGGATTTAATGGAATTTGTGTCATAATTTTTTAACCTAAGGTCCATGAGATATTGAATTTTTAGTTTTTTTTTGTCACTGAAATTTCAAATAAATTAGAAAAAATAGGTTTTGGGGGAAAAAAATCAGTTCAATAATGTGTTCATACTTAGAGAAACATGTTTACCATGCAATTCAAGTAAGATTTCCTTTCATATTTGGATCTTCAAAAATTGAATATAGACCTTGCATAATAATGTTCATATGTTGAGTTCACCCTATATTTATGCAATGGGTTCACACTTGGACCAATTGTGCATGCCACAATATTATGGAAGAAACAAGATCAAAATTTATTATTATTCTAGATAGGTGATAAGTCATATCTGAATGAAAGACAAAAACTATCAAATTTAAAAGACACACAAACCATTTGATTCCATCAGTTAATTATGTTTGTTCTATAACAATATTTTCATCTTCTATCCTTTTTTACAATGTAAATAATAATTTTTGACAATTTCATAAGTTACAAATATATTTAAATTCACATATACCCGTTGCAAAACAATGGTCATATGTTGAGTTCACTTTATTTTGTAACATGTTTAGCCTAAGACAACATATGCTCCACAAGATATTGAATTTAAACGATTTTTGTCACTAAATTTGAACAAAAATCCAAAATATGAAAAAAAAAAAAAAAATCAAAGTTTGTCACATTAAGATATCTC
>Ga0116227_10012157_pt1 | contig 14152 bp, 10 predicted proteins | sample S1TSphgellanicum_FD_89693 | JGI IMG/M metagenome (GOLD analysis project Ga0116227, IMG submission 89693) | Host-associated microbial communities from peat moss isolated from Minnesota, USA - S1T2_Fb - Sphagnum magellanicum MG | ecosystem: Host-associated > Plants > Peat moss > Unclassified... | reverse complement strand
CGGCAAGATCCAGAACCAGCTTGCCGCCAAGGGCATCACGCTGGTGACCGACCGCCAGAGCCTGATCCATGTCTCCGGCCACCCCGGGCGCCCCGAGCTGGAAGCGCTCTATGGCTGGCTGCGGCCCGAGATCCTGGTGCCGGTGCATGGCGAGGTGCGCCATATGCGCGAGCAGGGCCGCGTCGGAAAAGCCAAGGGCATCAAGCATATCGTCAATCAGGTGAACGGCGATCTGGTGCGTCTGGCGCCGGGCAAACCGGGCAAGTTCGACACGGTGCGCGCCGGTCGTCTGGTGCTGGACGGCGACATTATCGGCCCTGCCGATGGCGAGGCGGTGGTCATGCGCCGCCGTCTGGCTCATGCAGGCGTGGTCGTCGTGGCGCTGGCCGGACAGATCGGCTCCAAGAGCGGTCGGGTGCGCGTTGAGGGCATCGGCCTGCCACTGGTTGAGGATTACGATCAGTTCGTCGAGGAAGCCATCGGCGATGTGGTGAAGGCCATCGGCAAGCTGAAGGGCGGCGACGCGCGCGACCGCGATGCCATCACCGAGGCCGCCCGTCTGGCCGCGCGCCGTGCCGCGCTGCGCTGGTGCGGCAAGAAGCCTCAGGTCAAGGTGATGCTGCTGGAAGGTTGATTTTCAATGCGCTGGACGTCGATTCTCGCGATTTACCTGCTGTTCTGGGTGATGTCGGCGTTTCTGGTGATGCCTTTCGGCATCCGCACGCATGAAGAAAATGGCGAGGAACTGGTGAAGGGGCAGGCGACCAGCGCGCCTGCCAACTTCCGCCCGCGTCGGGTGGCCTTGCGCGCGACGATCCTGTCTGCGGTGCTGTTCGGCCTGTTCTATGCCAATCTGCAGTTCGGATGGGTCACGATTGACGATGTCAGCGTGATCCATCCGCCAGCCTCGTTGAAGGGGGCGGGGTATTGAGTCTTCCGGCATGATCGATGCCCGGCAGTTCAACGTGTGCGATGGCGAATGAAAGCTGCTTTGTCCCGCTTGTGGTTTCCCCGGCTATGTCGATGGGAAAGCCTATGATGAAGCTGGCGGCATGCCCGGCTCTGGCATCTGCCCATGCTGCCTGTGGGGAACGGGGTTCGACGACGAACCCGCGGTTTCAGCCGCTGCTCAAGGCACGATCCTCGCTTCGCTGCAAAGCTATCGCGCGTACTGGCGGCTAACCATGGAATGGCGCGTGGCAAGCTGCAAACCGGAGGCGTGGGATGGCGAACAGCAATTCGCTCGGCTTCTGGCCATCGCGCCGCATCTTCGCGGATAGGGCTGGCGCAGCGTCGCTGGCCAGCCCCCGATCTTAATTCCGCAGGCGCTCAATCGCCTGAGCCAGCGCCACATAAAGCTTGCCCACATCCGAGGACAACAGCGTCACGCCCAGCGCATGGCCATCGCGCGTGGACAGCAACTGACGCAGCAGCCCTTCGAAATCATGGATGTAGCGGTTGACCTCGACCGCGAAATGCGGGTCGTTCTCATAGGTCGCCAACACCGATTTGGCCTCTGCATTGTCGAGCAGGCGCACCGCGCGACGGGTGAAAATGCCCCGCTCGCCGCGCAGATAGGCGGCCCAGGCGGTCTCGCCCACCTCGGTATCGAGAGCCTTGGCGATGTCGATGGCGCTGGAATTCAGCGTCTCGGTGATGCTCGCCACGCGGCGGGCGAAATCATTGTCCACCTGCTCCTCGGCGCGGGCGCGGGCATCGTTGACGCGGCGCTCCAACCGGCCCGCCAGCTCGTCCACCTGACCCATCTGCACCTTCAACTGCGCGGCGGCCTCCTTGGCCAGACCGGCGGCATGCGAGGCTGATTGCTCCAGCTGACCGGTGATTTCGGCGCTCTGATTGCGCATGGCGCGCTCGATCAGCGCGGCGCTGTCGGCGCCCAGCTTGCTGGCCAGCGTGGCGACGCGCTCGGCGCCTTCGTCCTCGATGGCGCTGATTGTCTCGCGCAGGGCATCGCCCAGCGCATGGATCGCCTTGGCCAGCTCACCCTGAGCGCGCGCGCCCAGCTTTTCGCTGTCGCGGTCCATCACCACCAGCGCGGCGCGCAAGGCGGCCAGCGCCTCGCCATGGGCGGCAACGCGGTCGTCCAGCCCGTCATGCAGCGTGCCAAGCGCATGGGTGGCATTGGCGATGCGGGCCTCGGCGCTGGTGACATGCTCGGCCAGCGCCTCGCCCGAGGCGCGCGCCTTGGCCATATTGTCGGTGAGAGCGGCCACGCGGCCACCATAATCGGCCAGACGCGATTCGCTTTGCCCCAGCGAGGCGGGCAGTTCCTGAGACGTGTAGCGCGCACTGGCCTGGATCAGCTCCAGCAGGCGCACGCTGCCCTCGGTCAGCGTGCCGACGCTGCGGTCGGCCTCGACCAGACGGCGCTCCATGGCATCCATGCGCTCGCTCATCGTGTCGATCGAGGCGCGGCTGCCTTCGCCGATCACCGTCAGGCGGGCGTCCAGCGCCTCATAGCGCGCGGTGGCGACGCGGGCGGTCTCGCCCAGCGCCTGCGCCTGAGTCATCTGGTCGCGGGTGCGCTTCTCGATCTGGCCGTCCATATCGCGAAGCTGGCCTTCGATGCGCTCGATCACGCCCTGCCATTCGGTCAAGGCGCTGGCTTCGCTTTCGCGCAGCGCGCGCGCCACCGTGGCGGTCTCATCACGCAGGCCCGACAGGCGTGCGCGCAGCGAGGTGATGCTCTGCGCCTCCTCATCGTCCAGCTGGACGCGGGTGGCGGCGATTTCCTCGTTCAGCGTGGCGGAGCGGCGGCGCAGCGTGTCGCGCGCCTCTTCCTCATGCTTTTCCAGATCCATCGCGAAGCCCTGCGAGCGCTGATCCAGCGCCTCGAACCGGCCCGTGACCGAGCCGTGCAGCTCATCGACGCGCTTCTCCAGCGCGACCAACGTGGCATCGATGTTTTCACGCAGCGACAACACCTGCCGCTCGCTCGCCAGCCCGAATTCGTTCAGGCGATTGAGGCCGAACACCATATCCTGCAGATGCGCCTGAGCGACCCGCCCGGTGTTGGCGATGTTGTTGGCCAGGTCCTTGGTCGAATTGCTGATGACCGGCAGATGCTCGCGCAGCCGCTCCATATTGGCGAGCGCGGCATCGCTGACGGTGCTGATCGTCTTCAATCCGGCCGCATTGTCATGCACCAGCCCGGCCAGATGATCGCCATGCTGGGTCAGGCGATCGATGGTCTGGCGGCCCAGCGAATCGAGATCGCGCGACTGGGCGGCGATAAAGTCGCGCGCCAGGCTCAGCTCGCGGTTCATCGCGATAAGCCGCTCTTCCAGCGCCACACTCTCGCCGCGCAGCGCCCGCGCCGCGTCGCCCATCCGCAAGGCCGAGCGTGCCCCACCCATATGCAGCGCATAGGCCAGCATCGCCAGCAGCACGGCCGGGCCGCTCCACAGGGCGATCAGCATCAGCACGGTGGTGGGCAGCAGATTGGCCTCGCCCCGGTTGATCCAGACAAAGGCGCCGGTCCAGATGACCAGCACCGCCAGCGCCAGCGCAGGCAGCACCGGGCGGCGCGGGGCAGGGGCCGAATCGCCCTCCACCTCATCCTGCCATGACCCCGCAGCGGAGGGCAGCGGCGCATAAGCGTCTTCGTCCAGCACGGCGAGATGGGCGGCTTCGCGCGCCTCCTCCCCGGTGCCGACCTGCTGATCCCCCAAAGCTGCCCCGCCATCCGCCGAAGCGGCCGCGCTGTCATGTCTCGATGCCATCCGGCGACGATAGCACGAAAGCGGTTCTGTTAAACCGGTCTTCACCCTTAGGCTGTAACGAATCCCGTCATGGTCTATGAAGCAGGAGCTCTCGACGCGACAATCGCCGCCGCCGCCGGTGATGATCAGGCGCTGTTTCTGGAATTGCGCACCGCATTTCTGGACAGTTTGACGCGCCAGATCGACCTGCTGCGCCGCGCCCGCTGCGATGCCAATTGGGAAATCGCCGCGCTGCGCCTGCATGGACTGGGCTCCAGCTTTCAGGCCTGGCCGCTGATCTCGCTGGCCGATGAGGCGCTGCACAGCGCTCCGGGCGAACCGGTGGTGATCCGCAAGCTGCAGGCCTTCGCCCAGGATTTCGCCGCGGCCTGAAATCGCGTCGCGGCCATGCGGTGTCAGCAAGATGCTTGGCAGCATGGTCGCCCTCCTTTACACAACCATCATTCCCTGTTCCGGGACCTTGTGACGGAGAGCCCGGCTGCGTATCGCCCTGCTATCATTGGTTGAACCGACGGGGGCCGCAACAGGTGGCGCTCAGGGCGACCAGCCTGCGGCCGCCGTGGGCGCCCTGCGCGTGGGCGGGCTTTCGCTGGCGCGCCATCAACTGGGCCTCGCGCTGGGGCTGGGCTGTGAGCGCATCATCTGCGTCACCACTCCCCATGAGCCCGAGATGCCTGTTCTGCGTCAGGCCGCCGAGGATGCGGGCGCCGCTTTCCATGCCGTGCCCGGCGTGCGCGGCATGCTGGGGCTGGTCTCGGTGGCCGACGATGTCATCGCCTTTGCCGAGGGGCTGCTGGTCTGGCCCGAGCTGATGCTGCCGCTGATCGAGGATGGCGCCTGCGTGCTCTCCCAGCCCATCGAGCGCGGGCTGGCCGCCGGTTTCGAGCGGCTCGACCTCAACCACGCCGCCGCCGGGGCCTTGCGCGTGCCGGGGCGCATGATCGAGCGTCTGGCCGATGTGCCCTCCGACGCCGATCCCTTTTCCATTCTGCAGCGTGTCGCCCTGCAATCGGGCGTGCAGCAGCGCGTGCTGCCCGATCTGGCGCTGCAGCCGGGGCGCTGGCAGCTCGTGCGCAATGACGATCAGGCGCATGAGGTGGAGGAAGGCTGGTTCCGCCTTCATACCCATGACGAGGGCGTGCTGGGCCCCTCCGGACGGATCGCGCGGCGCGGCGTGCGCCTGCTCGGCCCGGCGCTGCTGCACGCGGGCAGCGGCGGCACGGTGGTGGCGCTGGCGGCCTTGGTGCTGTGCGGATTGGCGCTGGTGACGGGCTGGTTCACCTTCACCACCACGGCTTGCGCTCTGGCGGGCGCGGGCTGGGTGCTGTTTCTCTCCGCCTCGCTGTTCGGACGGGTGGAGCGGCGCTCGCTGCGTCTCGCCCGGCCGCGCGTGGCACCGATGCGCGTTTACAGCGGGGCGATGGATCTGACGCTGGCGCTGCTGATGCTGTGGAACGAGAGCCCGCATATGGGGCAGGGGCTGGTGTATCGCGCCTTTGCCCCGGTGATGCTGCTGGGGCTGCTGCGTCTGGGCACATCGGTGATGCCGCCCGAGCGTGTGGCATGGGTGGCTGACCGGGCGCTGCTGGCGCTGGTGTTGGGCTTGTCGTCTTTGGCGGGATGGCTGGATGGGGCGATTCTGGGGTTGGGGCTGCTCTATCTGGGGCTGGCCCTGCATGCCGTGCATCGCCTGTCACAGCTAACGGCGCCTTAACCTCATTGCGCTACGCCCGATCCATGCGGCCGGAGCCAACAGACACTGAAGATCGCGTCGAGGCCGCTCTGCGTGCCGATCTGGCGCGTGGCGACGGCGTGACGGCGGGCGTCGCCCCGGTGCTGCGCCATCTGCTGGTGCATGACGATCGCGAATTTATGGCCGACGATGTGCTGGCCGCCTTGCGCGGGATGATTGCCCATGCCGCCAGCCAATTAAGCGATCGCGATGAGGGCGATCATGCGGATCTGACCGCCGCGCTGGTCGATGTGCCGGGGCTGGTGCCGCTGGCCCATGCTCTGGCGCTGGAAACCCATGTGACGCGGCGCTTGCAGTCGGTGCAGGGCTTCGATTCGGTTCTGTCTCCGCTGCTTCAGGCGCTGATCGCCTCGGATGATGGCGAGACCGCCGCTCTGGCGATGCAGGTGCTGGCGGCGCAGGCGCGCTTCGTGCAGCAGCAGCGGCGCATGCAATGGCCTTTGGGCGAATGGCCCGCCGAACTGCTGCATGGCGCCCTGTCGATCGATGTTGCGTCGGTCGATGCCGCCGCGCCCGAGCGCATCGCCGACCTGCGTGCCGATTATGATGAGGGTGCCACAAGGCTCGGCCTGCTCTCCCGGCTGATCGGCGTGTTGGGCCCCGGCGTGGTGGCCGCGCTCGACCTGCCGCATGCCGGTGTGGCGTTGTTCGCCAGCGCTCTGGCCCATGTCAGCGGACAGGATCGCGGGCAGGCGCTGCTCTCGCTGCTCTCGCGTCACAAGGCGCGGCTGGTGTTGGGGCTGAAGGCCGGCGGCGTCAGCAGTGCCCATGTCGAGGCCACTCTGCTGGCCCTCCATCCCGGCGCCACGCCGCCCGAGGGCCTGAGCCGCATCACCCCTGAACGCGCCGCCACTTTGTTGCATCCCACAGGCGGGAAGGGCTAGACCATGGATATGTCCGAAGGCGTCCTCGCCCGCGCGCGCAGCGATGCGCAGGATCATCTCACCAGCGCCGATGAGCCCCTTGCCGGGCTGCAACTGCGCTGCGGCGGCCTGCTGCCGGGCCCCATCGCCGTGCCCGAACTGCGCGAGGTGGTCGCCAAGGCGCGTCGTTTCGGCCTGAAACTGGCGCGGGCCATCACCGCTCAGGACGGGCATGATGTGATCCATGCCTGGGTCGAGGTGATGCCCCGCCCCGGAGAAGGCTGCGACATCGTGCTGCGCCACTGGCAAAGCTCGCCGCTGCCCGCCGAAAACGCCGATCTCACCTCGCGCCGCCGCGCCGAGATCGACCGTGCGCTGGCCGAAATGACCGTGCGCCTCGACGCGCGCCAGAATGTGCTGACCGTCACCTGCGACGGCGGCGATCTGGCCGAGGCCGCCGCCCGCCTGCGCGCGGGCACCGGCCACCCCTGGACCGATGTGGTGACGATCCCCGGCAGCAACCATCGCCAACCGCTGCACTGGCGGCTGCTCGACGGCGCCGGCGTGGATTTGCCCGGTTCCTCGCGCCGCTGGCGGGCCACGCTGATCCCCATCGGTCTCAATGGCCCGACCGGACGCGGCTCCGAGCCCGGAGGTTTCGACCTGTGCCTCACCTCCGACACGCCCGCGCCCGCGCCGCGCCCGGTCCCCGCCGCCGTGCTGCCCGTCGAGCGCGCCGTGGTCGGCAGCGATCTGGCCCCCGTGTTGCGCCAGCCCATCGCCCGCGTCATCGCCAATGCCGAGACGATCCGCACCCGCCTCGCCGGTCCCCTTGCCGAGGATTACACCCGCTATGCCGCCGATATCGCCGCGGCGGGGCAGCATCTGATGGGGCTGGTCGATGATCTCGCCGACCTCGACGTGATCGAGGCGCAGGGCTTTTCGACCATGGCCGATGCCATTGACCTGGCCGATGCCGCACGCCGCGCTGCGGGTATCCTCTCGATGCGCGCCCGCGAAAAGGGCATCACGATCAGCGCGCCCGCGCTGGATGTCTCGCTGCCCGCCGTGGCTGAGTTTCGCCGGGTGCTGCAGATTTTGCTCAACCTTGTTGGCAATGCCATCCGCTATAGCCCTGAAAATTCTACGATCATTGTCGATCTGTCACGTGACGAGGGCTTCGCCCGTGTGGCCATTGCGGATCAGGGGCCGGGGCTCTCGCCCGAGGACCAGCCGCGTGTGTTCGAGAAGTTCGAGCGGCTTGGGCGGAGCGGGGATGGCGGGTCCGGGCTGGGGCTCTATATCTCGCGTCGCTTGGCGCGCGCGATGGGCGGGGAACTGTCCGTCGTCAGCGTGAAGGGCGAGGGGGCCTGTTTTCTGCTGGATGTTCCGGCGGGGAAGTAAGGGTTTCAAGGGAAGAAAGATGCGAGGGGGTTACCCCCTCGCGCTCCCATGACGTCTTCCGACGCTAGGGCAGTGGCGCCGAAACCAAGCGGCCAAACTCTCCACCAGCGCCACTTAATGCGCCGCAGGCATGAAACTTCCCTGCCTGCGGCGCGGCGATGTCGTTCTATACCCCATAAAGGGATTGCAAAGGGCGATGGCCCTTTGCCCGCCGGAGGCCTCTTCTTTTCAAACACCGGACAAAACAAAAGCGCGAGAGGTTTCCCCCTCGCGCCTTCATCTTCAGCGTAATCGCAGAAATCAGCGCTTGCTGATGTCCACGTAATCGCGCTGCGTCGGGCCGGTGTAGAGCTGACGCGGGCGACCGATGCGCTGGCCGGGATCGGAGATCATTTCGTTCCACTGCGCGACCCAGCCCACGGTGCGGGCCAGGGCGAAGAGCACGGTGAACATCTCGGTCGGGAAGCCGATGGCCGAGAGGATGATGCCCGAGTAGAAGTCCACGTTGGGGAACAGCTTCTTTTCCGCGAAATACGGATCGGAAAGCGCGATTTCCTCCAGACGCATGGCGGTTTCGAACAGCGGATCGGTAACCTTGAGCGCGTCGAACACTTCGCGCACGGTCTTCTGCATCACGGTCGCGCGCGGGTCGTAGTTCTTGTACACGCGGTGACCGAAGCCCATCAGGCGGAACGGATCGTTCTTGTCCTTGGCGCGGTCGATGTAGTGCTGGATCTTGTCGGGCGTGCCGATCTCGCGCAGCATGTTCAGGGCCGCTTCGTTGGCGCCGCCGTGAGCCGGGCCCCACAGGCAGGCGATGCCCGCCGCGATGCAGGCGAAGGGGTTGGCGCCCGACGAACCGGCCAGACGCACGGTGCTGGTCGAGGCGTTCTGCTCGTGGTCGGCGTGCAGGATGAAGATGCGGTCCATCGCCTTTTCGACGGCGGGGATCACTTCATACTCCTCGGCGGGGACGCCGAAGGTCATCTTCAGGAAGTTGCCGGCGTAGGACAGCTTGTTGTCGGGATAGACGAAGGGCTGGCCGACCGAATACTTATACGCCATCGCCGCGATGGTGGGCACCTTGGCGATCAGGCGGTGGGCGCTGATCTTGCGCTGCTCGGGGTCGGCGATGTCGGTCGAGTCGGGGTAGAAGGCCGACAGAGCGCCCATCACGCCGACCATCACCGCCATCGGGTGAGCGTCGCGACGGAAGCCGCTGAAGAAGCTCGACAGCTGCTCATGCACCATGGTGTGGCGGCTGATGGTGTGGTTGAACCCGGCCAGCTCATCCTTGCTGGGCAGTTCGCCGTTCAGCAGCAGATAGCAGGTTTCCATGAACGAGCTGTTTTCCGCCAGCTGGCCGATGGGGTAACCGCGATGCAGCAGGACGCCTTCATCACCATCGATGTAGGTCAGCGCGCTTTCGCAGCTGGCGGTCGAGGTGAAGCCGGGGTCATAGGTAAAGGCGCCGGTCTGGCCGTAGAGCTTGCGGATGTCGATAACATCCGGGCCGATCGTGCCTTTCAGGACAGGAGATTCGATCTCCTTGCCGCCAAGATTGATTTTGGCGAGGTCACCCACAACAGTTCTCCTTAACTGTGCCCTGCCGTGACGGTGTTGGCCTGTGCCGCAATGCGGGCCAGGCTTTCGTCACGACCGAGCAGAACCAAAACGTCGAAAATTCCGGGCGAGGTGCCCTGGCCCGTCAGCGCCGCGCGCAGCGGCTGAGCCAGCTTGCCAAGCCCCAGATTGAGGTCGGCGGCCATCGCCTTCAGGCGGGCCTCCAGCGGTTCGATGGCCCAGTCGGCCTCGCCCGCGAATGCAGTGTGAATTTGCCCCAGCAGTGCGCGGGCATCCTCGGTCAGCAGGCTTTCGGCCTTGGCGTCGAGGGGCAGCGGGCGCTGGGCGAAGAGGAAAGCGGCGCCCTGCGCCAGCTCGTTCAGATCCTTGGCGCGGACTTTCAGCACCGGCATGGCGCGGGCCAGCAGGTCCATGTCCACATCGCCGGCGGTCACCAGCGGGGCGACCAGCGCGGCAAGGCGCGTGTCGTCGGCCTCACGGATGTAATGGCCGTTGAGGTTCTCCAGCTTCTTCATGTCGAAGCGCGAGGCACCCTTGTTGACATTGACGATGTCGAACCATTCAACCGCCTGCTCGCGGCTGATGATTTCCTCATCGCCATGGCCCCAGCCCAGACGCAGCAGATAGTTGAACACCGCCTCCGGCAGCAGACCCATCTCGTCACGATAGGCATCCACACCCAGCGCACCGTGACGCTTGGACAGCTTGGCGCCGTCCGAACCGTGGATCAGCGGGATATGGGCGTAGATCGGGTCTTCCCAACCGCCCTCGATGGCATGCATCGCACGGATGATGACCAGCTGGCGGAAGGCGTTGTTGAGGTGGTCGTCACCGCGGATCACATGGGTCACGCCCATGTCATGGTCGTCGACCACCACGGCCAGCATATAGGTCGGCGTGCCGTCCGAGCGCAGGATGACGAAATCGTCCAACTCGGCATTGGCGACGGTGACATCGCCCTGCACGCGGTCGGAGATGGTCACCTCGCCCTCGCGCGGGGCCTTGACGCGCACCACATAGGACTTGCCCTCGGGCCACTGGTCGGGCGAGGCATCGCGCCATTCGGAGACGACGCGGAACGGGCGCTTTTCGGCAGCGGCGGCCTCACGGCGCGCGGCCAGCTCTTCCTGCGTGAGATAGCAGCGATAGGCATGGCCCGAATCGAGCAGCCTTGCGGCAACCTGCGCATGGCGGTCCGAACGGGCGAACTGGAACACCGGCGTCTCATCGCCGCCCAGTCCCAGCCAGTTCAGACCATCGAAGATCGCCTCGATCGCGGGCTCGGTCGAGCGGGCGCGGTCGGTATCCTCGATGCGCAAGAGGTATTTCCCCCCATTGGCACGCGCATAAAGCCAGTTGAAAAGGGCCGTGCGGGCCCCGCCGATATGCAGATAGCCGGTGGGAGAGGGCGCGAAACGTGTGACAACAGGGCGCGCGATGATCTGGCCATCCGTGGCCGAGCCATCACCGTTCACGCCAACACTTGCCATTCACTCGTCCTTCCTGTCACTCTACCCCCCTATGGCCAGCCGCTCGGGCATCACCATCGGGCTACGTTCTGGCGCCCCGCGCTTATGGCGCGATGCGGGCGCTGCATTGCAACACGGCCATAGGACCAGCGGCGCGATCTTGTCCAGCATTGCCTTGCGAGCAGAACATTTTCTGAACGAGGCCGGATCGGATCGCCTGCCATGGCTGGCCGTGGGGTTGGGCGGAGGCATAGGCCTGTGGTTCGTGCTTGCCAATGCCTGGCTTTGGTATGGTGTGCTGGCCTTTGGTATAGGGGGGGCAGGCCTTGCGGCACTGTTGCCGAAGGTGTCGCTGGGCCATCTGCGCGCTGCTCTGATGGGTATGGGACTGGCCGTGGCGGCGGGTTGCGGGCTGATCTGGGCGAAATCCGTGGCTGTCGGTACGCCCGCCATCGTCCAGCCGATGACCCCGCGCATCACCGCCCGCGTGATGGACCGCTACGCCCAGCCCGCCGAACACCGCCTGCGCCTTGAGCTGGCTTTTGCCGAGCCGGGCAGCGGGCGAGCCATTCTGGCGCGGCTCTCCATGCCTGAAAGCCGCGACCAGCCGGGCTTGACGGAAGGCGCCGTGGTGCAACTGCGAGCAAGGCTGGTGCCGCCCGCCGCCCCGGAGCTGCCCGGCGGCTATGATGCGGCCCGCGCGGCATGGTTCGACGGCGTGGCCGCCACCGGGACGGTACTCGGTCCGGTGAAAGTGATATCGCCCCCGCTTGGCGATTCATGGCTGGCCCGCATGCGCCATGCGCTGGCCGACCATGTGCGCTCGCGCGTGGCCGGACCGGCCGGAGGCATCGCAGCGGCCTTTGCCAGCGGAGACCGGGGCGGCATCCCCGCTTCCGACGAGCAGGCGATGCGCGATTCGGGACTGACTCACCTGCTGTCGGTCAGCGGTCTGCATGTCAGCGCGGTGATCGCCGGGGTCTATGTGCTGGCGATCCGGCTGCTGGCGCTGTTTCCGTGGCTGGCCTTGAGGGCGCGCCTGCCGCTGCTGGCCAGCGCGTTTGGCGGGGCGGCGGGTGTGTTTTATACGTTGCTGACCGGGGCTCAGGTGCCGACGGTGCGGTCGGTGCTGGGGGCCTTGCTGGTGCTGGCAGCGCTGGCGCTCGGGCGGCAAGCTTTCACCGTGCGGCTGCTGGCGGTGGCAGCGATCTGCACCATGCTGCTGTGGCCCGAGGCGGTGATCGGCCCCAGCTTCCAGATGAGCTTCGGTTCGGTGCTGGCGCTGGTGGTGCTGCATGATTGTGCGCCGGTTCGCGCCTTTCTGGCCCCGCGCGAGGAGGGCTGGTGGCGGCGCATGGCGCGTCATCTGGCGATGATCCTGCTGGCGGGCATGGTGATCGATCTGGCGCTGATGCCGGTGGCGCTGTTCTATTTCCACCGCGCCGGGGTCTATGGATCGATGGCCAATCTGGCGGCCATTCCGCTGACCACCTTTGTGTCGATGCCCGCCATTGCTTTGGGGCTGGCGCTTGATCTGGTGGGGCTGGGCAAGCCCGCGTGGTGGGTTTGCGGGCAATCGCTGGATTTGCTGTTGGCCATCGCCCGCTGGACGGCGGAGCGCCCCGCCTCGGTGACGGTGATGCCCGCGATGGATGCTTGGCGTTACGGCCTGTTTGGCTGTGGCTGGCGCTGTGGCATGGGCGGGTGAGGCTCTGGGGGCTGGTGCCTGCACTGGTGGCCATCGCATCCCTGGCATGGCTGCAGCCGCCCGATGTTCTGATCTCCGGCGATGGCAGGAACATCGGCATCACCGGCATTCCGGGCCGCGCGCTGGTAATCCTGCGTGACGGGCAGAGCGGCCGGACCGGCGAAACGATGCTGGAATCAGCAGGACTGTCAGGCCCGGTGACGCCGCTGGCGACATGGCAGGGCGCGCGCTGTTCGGAGGGCTTTTGCGCGCTCGATCTCGACCGGGGTGGGCGGCGCTGGCGCTTGCTGATTGCTCGCGGCAAAGGCGATGCGGAGCCGAAGCCATGGGAACAGGCCTGCGCTCAGGCCGATATCGTTGTTGCGCCGGACAAGCTCTATGGTGCCTGCCATCCCAGACTGATCAAGGCCGACCGCGCCCTGTTGCTGCGCAGCGGCGGGCTGGCGCTCGATCTGGAGCATCGGGGCGTGACCACCGTGGCCCAATCGATGGGCGCTCATCCGTGGTGGCGGGCGCCGCTTCGTTTGCCAAGGGAAGAGGAAAACGGGCCCTGAACTGGTAGAGGACAGATGGCTGACGCTTCGGAGATGGGGCTTCGGAGGCGGGAGCTTTGGGCGGTGGGCTTTCAAAGCGGGGCGGAAGCTTCAAGACGTCGCCAGTCAAAACTCAAATCAAACCGCCCTTATTCCGCTCCGGATCAAAAGCTGTGCGGGGCTGGAAGACCTGCTCCCAACCCCGGACTTATCAATGATAGCGGCGCAGCAGCCCGGCCAGCTTGCCTTGCACCTGCACCTCGCCGGGGCGGTAATATTGCGGCTGATAGGTCGCATTGGCCGGATCGAGGCGGATCATCCCGCCCTCGCGGCGCAGATACTTCAGCGTGGCTTCCTCGCCGCGCACCAGCGCCACCACGATCTCGCCATCACGGGCGATCTCGGTGCGACGGATCAGCGCCAGATCGCCGTCGAAGATCCCGGCCTCAACCATCGAATCGCCGGAGACTTCAAGCGCGTAATGGTCGCCCGCACCCAGCAGGGCAGCGGGGACCGGCAAAGTCGATTGCCCTTCCAGCGCCTCGATCGGCACACCGGCGGCGATGCGACCGTGCAGCGGGATCTCGATCACGTCATTGGCAGGGCGCGGCGCGGCCACTGGCGCAGGAGACAGCGCGGCGGGGCGGGCCAGCGGCGCAGCGGGGGCCGGGGTGGAACGCGGGGCCGCAGCAGCGCCGCCACGCAAGCCGCCGGTCACATCCTCAGGCTGGCGCAGCACTTCGAGCGCGCGGGCGCGGTTGGGCAGGCGGCGGATAAAGCCACGTTCCTCAAGCGCGGAAATCAGCCGGTGCACGCCCGATTTCGACTTGAGGTCGAGCGCTTCCTTCATTTCCTCGAAAGAGGGGGACACGCCATCTTCCTCCAGACGGATCTGAATGAAGCGGAGCAATTCGTGCTGCTTGCGGGTGAGCATGCGGATGTCCTTCCTGCCGTTCCGTTCTCGAACGAACAAAGAACATTTATGCAACAATTTTTAAGCCGTCAAGCGACGGAATGCGGGTCGAGCAGATAAATTCCCACATTTGCACCCGTTTCGGCGGCTTCGGCATCGATCGGGCGGTCGATCAGGCAATT
>Ga0116227_10012155_pt1 | contig 14155 bp, 8 predicted proteins | sample S1TSphgellanicum_FD_89693 | JGI IMG/M metagenome (GOLD analysis project Ga0116227, IMG submission 89693) | Host-associated microbial communities from peat moss isolated from Minnesota, USA - S1T2_Fb - Sphagnum magellanicum MG | ecosystem: Host-associated > Plants > Peat moss > Unclassified... | reverse complement strand
GTGTGTGTGTTTTGTGTTTTGCAGATGTGCGAACAGTGTTGATGGATGATAGTCTCTTCACAAAAGCAGCAGAAGAAGCTTTCCCAGAATACAATGTCAAGCACATGATTCCTGTTGAGCTTCCTGATCACAGCGGCAAGGTATTTTTTTTGCTTTCATTTTGCTAATGACCCAGATTTCCATGTCTGATGAAGATGATGGAATTGTGCAAAATAATTGTTGTCAAAGGAAATTCTGCAAATATTTTTTGTTGTTGGAGGAATTGTGCAAAGTTTTTTGTTGTTGAAGCAATTGTGCAAGATCTTGTAACTGAAGGAATGGTGCAAATCTTGGTGAGGGAGGAAGGGCAGAGGATGCATCTCTTTATCTCTGTTTTCTTGGGGACTCTGAATGTTGGGAAATTAGAAATTGTCCACAGCTTTCTTTCCCTCTTCCTCTTCCCACCACCAGAGAACCAAAAAAAACAGAAACAATTGGAGAGAGTAGGTGTGGACTTCTGAGAATGGAAGTGTGGCTGATGGCAGGCACAATGGGAATAATGTGGTGACAGGTGCTGGTGACCAAGTATGCAGAAGTTGACAACTCACACTATCTTGACCCACGAACTGCTGTTGTTGCCACCATTGATCACATCAAACAGGTGGGTTATTCCCAGACTTGCTCTTCACTGCAGAGAAGAGATAATCAGCCAATATCTTGTGACAGACAGAAGGACATGTGCTGAATTCTGTAGGTAGGTCGTAAACCAGCACAGCTTGGTTGTTAGGTACAGTAAGTAGGCAAGAAATATTAGAATCATCAATGATGGCTGATTCTACCATTTAATACAGCTAAACCCCAAACCTAAAACGTGACTGTACTTCATTCTGTAATGCGTTTTTGATCCATAAAGCATTGCATCCCCATTTTAGAGCTTTGTTTTTCTATCAGCTTTTCATTTCACCTGGCAATGGATTCTCATGGACAAACACAGGAGTTTCTCTTTGGTTTCTTTTCACAAACTTTGTTCAATAGGTTGTGCAATTGGGGTGTGTGGCAATTGTAATCTTTTTACAATCATGTGAATTAGGTTTGTACAAGTATGCGGCCAGCAGCAGATGAGGAGCTTCCAACCGCATTAGTGGAAGAGTACCGGTAAGTGTCCTAAATTCATTTCTTCCTGTGCAAAGGTTCACACTCTCAAGAACCAAAAGACTTCAATCTTATTCCACCCATCAACAGATTTCATCTCAAAAATTCTCTGAAATTACTCCAATTGATAATTGTGTAAATAGTATTTGGTCACAACCATGCCCATAGCAGCTCCTGTTTTTGTATGGTCAGAGTATTATCTCTTTGTTGGATCTGATGTTGTATGGTGTGGGTGTTGCCTTCGAAAACAAAACCAGGATATCAGTAGATGCAGAGCTTTTGAAGTATGTAGAAGAGGCATATCCAGGAGGAGAGTGTGCAGTGTACTGCACTTGTGGAAAGAATGTGGACAAACATGAAGGAGAGATAGAGCTAGCAGCAGTCATCTCAAATGCAAGCTTCAGCTCGAAAAACTTCCGGTAAGTCCAATAGATTACCTGGTTAACATAGTGCCAGAGCAAGTCACCAGTGCACGAAGAGGGATTGATGATGGGTGGATGGGAAACACTTTTCCATGGGGTTGTAGTTATCTAGCTAAGCACAGTGGTTAGCTCAGTTTCTGTTCTTACTACCACCTAATAACAACCCACTAGCTCTGAACCTATAGACAACCATCTACATGCATCTACTGACCTAATAGCAACTATCATCCTTCCTTCTTACCTACCTACCCACCTACAGGATCTATCTTTTACAAGATAAGTCATAAAGGGGAAACCCAAAAGAATGTTTTCTTTTTTGAGCTCACATGAGATTTCACTGTATGCTGCAGTGGTGGGAGCTGGCGATCAGTGTGGAGAATCCAAATCAATGAGGAGCTGCACGCTGCGGAGTTGAGGGGGCAAATCAATGTGAGTGATGCAAATGGTCAAAAGCTCTTGATTTCATAACCAGAACTTGAAACCGACTGCCTTATTTTCATGTCAACCAGCATAATATCCGCCCAAGCCTTGTGTCCAGTGGTAAAGCCTGTTGTTGCATTGAAGGATTATACCTGAGAGCACATCATTATGAGCCTTGTGGCCTACACAGACATGCACCTGTTTTTTCCCCTTAGGTTCTGTATCAAGAAATGATGCTGAGGGAAAAAACAATGGCTAGGGCTTTACTGATTGTCCATTGGTAATGATGCTGTGGGTTTCAGGTCAATGCGCACTATTTTGAGGAAGGCAATGTGCAACTGGACACCAGTTATGAGTGCCATGATTCTATTCAGTTCCAGGTAATGCCCCATTCTGATTTGTTTCTATTGAATTCCCGCTTGTCTTTCTTTAAGCATGTCCAGTCCAAGTAGTTTTGGAAGCAATTGCATATTTGCTTCTATTATCCCACTGACTTCTGGTCATAGACAAGCACCTTTCTTTAGCCTGATGAAGGAGATCTGTGGATTGATGCTGACGCTTATGATGCTGGAATTGACACAGGATGCAGGAGACATGGGTGCAGGAATTATCAATGTTGTAGAACGCCTGGAATCTGAGTACTTGAGCTCTCTAGAGGTGAAAACCCTGGATCATCTGTTTTGCAACTTTGGTCCCCATCTGCTCTTCACGTTTTGAGGAAAGAGGAGGGTACTGGTTTCTTCTGATGAATTTCCTGCCCACAACATGGCTTTTCTGAGTGTACCTGTGATTTGGTGCTGTGTAGCTCTTGGACCTAATTTTACATACTGAATTGATACTTTTCCTCCTTTTTGTGTAGGATTCATATGCAAAGCTATCAGACAGGACATTCAAGGTACGCTTTCTTTTGTTCACAAGCCAGCAGCAAGACTCCTGAAGTTACATGAAAGTTTCTACACAATCTGGGAGTATGATATCTTCTAAAACACCGAGCCAGAGCAAACCATAGTGATACCATCTGTAGTGCTATCCACCAGTATAATCTGCTTTGGAATCTCAGAGCACTCAGACAGAAATTTGAGCTTGTACAGTCCCTCCAAAGACTCTGCTTTGAAAGTGTAGAACAATGGTACCTTGTAATATGGACATCTGGATCAACCTGCCGATTGGTTGTGTGGAGTCTTGTGCTCGGAGAATTGACACTAAACAAATTGGACATGCGCATGATGATAATGATGATGATGATGATGATTTGGGGTTGCAGGAACTTCGGAGGAAACTTCCAGTGACAAGAACACTCTTTTCATGGGATAAGGCATTGCAGCTGAGCCTATCAAGGGACTTAGCACGGGAATTCACATCTAAGAGATAACCAACCCACCCTCTTGTACAACCTGTAGTCACTGGCACCCCCTCAACACAGATGTGCTTTTGCCTTTTTGTCAAAACCTAATAGTATGGTCGCTAAATTTCAGCACCAACAATGGTGGTCAAGTCCACATTTCTTCCTTTTGTCCAGCTCCTGAAACATTTTAACACCTGCTGTGAGGTTGGTTACTTGCATGAGGCTACTCCTTGTTTGCTATTTTTCAGCAGATCCAACATCTGACAAAATGTCAAAACCTACCCTGGATGGTGTATAGGTGTTAATTACACAAGTGCCTGATTTTTCTCTGCAGATTCGCTTCGTTTGCTAGACTATAATTGTACATATTATGCAGGATCTTTCACATAAAGTGCAACAGAAGATGAACATTTTCAAAATCTTTTTATGGCCTTGTCTGTCAAGTACTCTTGTAGCCTATTGATGATTGAAACTTTTGGATGGAAATTAGAGGATAATCTGGTAATGGCAGTGTACCTACTGCTGAGGAAAATGCCTTCAAACAGGAACTGGTGACATCACTGCCTTCTCTGTATCTGTATGAAGTAGGCACCTTGCCCAAGCACCCAATGGGCATCAAGTTTTTTTGATGTATTTGTTCATTATTTGTGATGGAAGAGATGACAAAGATTGGAGTCAGTGATCTCCCCAGAACACCACCTTCACCCATCCCACTTTGCCCAAATAATCTTTGTCTTGAACAAACTCCATGATAACATCAAACATTACTACATCTGATGCAATCTTGCCTAAGACCATGCCTCAATTGCACCAATTCTTTCATTTCCTTGACACACTTATTTGCACATGTAACTCCTCACAATCCTCCACAGTAGTACTCTTCCATCTTGGGACAACCTACAGTCATCCAAGTGCTTCAACTCCAGACAATGCCATAACTGAAGACATTCTAGTGGTAATGACACTCCAACCCCTTTTAGCCTATTAAGTGCAGCATGCTCTGGTTTGACAATTATGACATAGTTGCATTTTTTTTCTACCTACCTACTAACAACCCACAAACAAGTTGTTAGTATGAAGGTAGTAAAAACAGTCCTTTCCTATGTATCAACCATCTACTTACCTAGTAGTTACCTATTTTCCTACCTATCTACCTATGAGACCTATTTCGTACAGAATTGGTTACCAAGGTCAAACCAAATACTAACTCAGTTGAGGTTCAGCCACAACTGGGTAATATCAGGCATCCAGTTGACGGTGCGCTGGGCGGTGCTGGTTCACTGTGGCCATTGAATACCCAATGAGACACATTGCCTTAACCCAAACAGTAAGCGAATCTGAAGAATTCCAAAAGCTACAAAATCCACAGCTCCGATGATTGTGGGTATGCAAGAATTGGTTTTCAAGAAATTAGCAAGCCTTCCATGGTACACTATTTCATAACTGGTGAATTTTTTAAACGCCTTCCTAGAGCTCAACTTGAGCATATACTGAAGCACCTGGGCCAGTTTGACACTAAATTATATTATTTTCAGTAATGTTGAAATTTTTTTAATATATATTTTTTCAGCAATTTTTTTTCAGAAGGAAAATAAAGAACATGATGGAATATTTGAGAATATATCATTTGTTGAAATGGTCAAGGTATTAGGGGTATATGGTATCAGAAGATTATCATATCTATGTTGGTAGAGGCATGGTAGCTTCATCCAGGATTTCTGTTGACATCCTACAATTGGGTACAATTGGGTTCCAGATTTGCATTCAACTCGTGACCAATTTGCCTATGTTGAATTGTTTGTCACATTAACAATTTGTGTAAGTGGTGTTGAGTTTGCCACCATTTAATGGCCAAGCCTACATAAAGACCCCTAGGATTTTGTTGCCCAAGGGCTTTTGATTCCTTATGATATCATATTAATGTATAAGAGATGTTTGATTTTCCAAATCTGCATCAACTTTTGAAGATGCAATTTTGCATTCAAAAATAAGTTCCATGTTATGGAGAGTACATAGAGTGGTGTTACCAATCTTGAGTCTTTGGGTTTATCCTATAATTATCATACAAAAAATTCATTGTGGAAGTTTCTCTGGGTCTTGTTTTGTTTGTGATGATGGGCTGGAGTTCGTCGGGTTCCTACAACAAACCTTACTGAAGAAGTTGTTGATTTTCATTCTATTCTTTTCAATTTATCTAATTGCAAAGTCTTAGAGACTAGAGCATGATCAAGGTCATTGAATTTAGAATGTTGGTACTTGCAAATTCCAACATTGTAAAATTTGACTGTACCATTTTTGAATGGTTCTATTGTCATCAAAGTCAATCTTTTGTGAGTGAAGATGATACAGTGAATCAAGATTTTTTTGGCACCCAGACAATAGTTTTTGATTGTGCATCAGTTTTTAAAAAAATCAAGAACTCATCTTGTTTTGCCCCATTGTATCCATTTCCTCCAGAAATTGGTTAACTGTAAATCCAAATGGTGATATGATTTGGAATGTATGGACATACCTTGAACAATCCCTCTATTCTAGTATATACATCAGAAGACATTTTCTTCATTGGTTTTGAATCTCATTGTTTCACAACAACACACTTCAATTACTTTTTTGTGGGTGTTGGATTCTGAAATTTGAAACCCAAGTATGCAAAATACATCAGCTGATACAAGTATGCAAAATACATAAAGCTGATTATCATGGATTTCAAGTGGGCTCAAACAAAAACTTTACTGGAATCTCTTAGGTTTCTTCTGATCCTTTTTTCCTCTGAAGAGTAGAATACACAAGTGGAAAACCAAAAGATCACAAGCTCAATTTGAGTTTTGACAATATTGAAAGGCTTTGCCCTTAAAATTCAGAATTTGAGTCAGATCAATACAGGTCAGGTTTGTGTGTTCAAAAAAATCCTATCCTTCTACTGAAACACCCAACTGATGAATCATGATTCTACAACATTTTTTTGATTTTCATGTTCAAAAAATCAACAGTTTTTAAGTCACATACTCTGAAATGAATTTCATGACCCTGATCAATTTGTCACTTCACTTCAAAAAATGTAGTTCCAAAGAAAAGACTCTTAAACAGATCCATTTAAAATGAATTCAAGCAGCTATAAGATGCTTCTGATCCTCAAGTGTGCATTTTTAAAATTGTAGCTGCAAATAGTCTGTCCATTGATGTTCCTCAAGTGCACATTTTAAAGTGTAGCTGCACACAAGTTCATTCATGCTCCTCAACTGTGAATTTTGAAATATAGCTCCTGCATACTGTAATTGAGAAATTTACACCAAAATAAGTTGTTACTAGAAACATCAAGTTTCTTTATCATATCAATCATTCAAATGAATCTGACCCACTCTCCTCTTTTTTATCATCAAATTCCAACTTCAAGCAATTGCTTGATTTCAGTGTCCATCCTCTGAACATCAGATTTTGAGGTGATTATATGGACTTGCAAAATTTGCAATAATCTGGATGTTGATACGAGTATTGGGCTGTTATATAAAATAGCAACAGATTCCCACAATTATTTGGATGGTTCTTGGGGGTTCACAACCATGGTTCTAAAAAATCAAAACCCCAGTTCTGATACATAGCCACAATTCTCACAAAATTGGAAAAAAATCAAAGAACTACTTATGAAACGGCCAATCCTTTACTGGTTCTCTGATGAAAACTGCCAGTTCTTTGAAGTTTTTGAAACAACCAGAACTGGCATTCTTTAATTGTTTCAAAAACCAGAATTGGCAGGTTCCCTGATTCTGAAATAGCTTTTAAAAACAGAAGAGGCAGTTATTAAGAAAATCAAATACCATCCAATGCTGGTTTATGCCAGTCCATAGCCACTGATTTCAGCAAAGTTTCTGTATGTAGCTGATAGATCAATGGTCTTTAGATGACACACTATGGCAAAAAATATGGTGGGTCTTGATTATTGAGCCCTCTAGCACAAAAATGACAATTGAACCAGAAAGCTCAGAGGTAGATTAAGTCAGCAAAAGCCTTATCTGTGAGACGATAGAGAACAAACTCCACAATAACACTTTGAAAGTAATTGATATATAATATACCTTTTGTCGATTGCAACCAGGGTCTAAAAGGCTCAAGGGATGTAAAACCTCTACATAAGGCAGGTAAATATCAGTGAGGTAATAACTTTTTGAGCTCCTTTTTTTTTTTGGTGTTCTTTGTGTTTTGTTTCCAAGTTTCACCTCTTGAACTCAAGGTTTTGGAGCTCCTTGTTTGGTGTTATTTGTGTTTGTTTGCAAGCTCCCACTCTTGAACTCAAGCTTTCAAAGCTCCTTGTTTGGTGCTATTTGTGTTTTGTTTTCAAGCTCCAACTTTTGAACGCAAGTTTTTTGAGCTTCTTGTTTGGTGCTATTTGTGTTTGTTTGCAACCTCCAACTCTTGAACTCAAGCTTTCAAAGCTCCATGTTTGTTGCTATTAGTGTTTTGTTTTCAAGCTCCAACTCTTGAACTCTCAAGCTCATGTTGCTAGATTGTATTCTTGTAAAAAAAATTGTAAGTAGCAAGAATTGGGGATTTGGTATGCATAACCTTTGTGCATATTTGTAGTGTTTCAAAAATCTAAAATTTTCAGGAAGTTAGCAAATTTTCTTTGGAGGTGAAAGAAAATGAATGCCATTTTTATGACAAAATAAAAAAAGGTTTCATTTTCATAAGCATGATCATCATCATCAATGGGTGCACAAGTTAATTTACACAACAAACTAAAGATTAAGATATCGAAAGCTAATTAAATTTTGGACCAAATTATATATATATAAGCCAAACCTCTTGAGAATTATTTTGTGTCGAACATTAGTCCCAAGTATGGTACAAACAAAAAAAATTCCATTCATTCATGCAATCTCAAAGGTTAACAAATACATGTAACTTATTTCAAAGGGTGGCAAAGGGTGATGAATACATATTAATTATTTCAAAGGCTACAAAGAATGGTTAAGACACATTACTTACCTAAAAAGCTAGAAAAAGATGTCATTAATTGGCTACAAACCAATGTTGGGTGGTTCTCACCTTTTAATGAGAACCATTGGATGTAATTCGTATTTCAAAATGTGAGAACTAACCTTCTTCCTTGAATTTTATTTTTAATTGTCAAATACTCAACTAGAGTATCAAGATTCTTTTTTTTTTTTCAATCTAGTTCTCAAACAATCAACTTTCACCATTTCATTCATAGTCAAGTATCTATAGTCAATTCTCAAACAATCAATTTTCCCCATTTCAATAATGTTCGGGTATCTATAGTCAGTTTTCAAACATATGATTTTAACCATTTTAATAAGAGTTGCATATCTACAATTAGTTCTCATAACCTAGTTCTCAAAATCAGATTTGTATTAATAACTAAAATAAATAAAATTTGAAAATTTTAATCCAAAAAATTCACAAAAAGAAGAAAAGCTTTAGAAATTAGGAAAACAATTAGAGTTATTACTTCATACTTATAATTTGATTAGGTAAGGTGGTTTATGAAATAAGTTTGTGATTTGTTTTAAATTTGAAAACCTTAATTTAATTTAAGGAAGGTGTATTTATGATATTTAGAAGCAAAACCTTATGGTTTCAATTTAAATTACCATGGTATTTGTAGTGTAGCTGGTGGTTCATCCTAGGTGCCAAACGAACACCCCTAAATTTTCAAAGAGGTAAGTAATAAAAGACAACCCATTTGATGTCAACCCATTTAATGTTCACTCAAATAGAAGTGTTAAACAAAAATCTTCCTACATATATCTCAAAGGAGGAGAATTGCCAATAACTTAATTTGCTAATTTGGATAGTCTTTCCCAAAGACACGCAACAAATAATAAGGAAAAACTACCTAGTTTGGGGCAACACAAAAGGTAAAATAAGCTAAGGAAAAGGAGTGTGATGAAGGAGCCTTGTTTTGGACAAAACAAAAGGCAAGAAATGCACTAATGTAGCAAAGTGAGAAAAGCACCATGAAGAACAAAACAAAAACAAAAAAATGATCAACTACAAGTTATACAAACTAAAGGCAAAACCAAGAATAAAAGGCAAAAGAAACAAAGCACAAATGAAAAGAGCAACTTGCACAAACGAAACAATGAAGAGAATAATGAAAAGAAACAAAGTGGAGTCCAAGCAAACTTGCACACCCTAAATGTGCCATTAGTGTGGTTTTTTTCATTTGTGATGTGTGTGTGCATAAACAATAATAATTGTAGGCACCAACATGGTAGTGCACTGTCATGAAAAATTGTTTTTTCATAGGTTCATATTATTTAAACATAGATGGACTATATGTCTAAAAGATGTATGAAACATGTATAAGTAGGATGAAAATTTTTCATTCATAATAAAATCTTGCATCATATTTACACATGTTACACATGTTTCATTTGTGTTTTAGAGACCTTACATCTATGTTTAGACCATACAAACTTATGGAAAAACAAATTTTGCACAACTATTATTGTCAAATTGTGGCCTAGAAAGTTTGTGATGCAAATATTATCTTTGTATCCATAGCACTACTAAAAAAAATACTTATATGATTTAATAAGCAAATGTTGCATGTGTGTTTGAACTTTTGTTGGTTACCTTTCATTCAATTTATGTTGTTATATTGTTAATCCTCATTGCATTCAGTTTTTAAACTCAATTTTTATAGGCACATTTAAATTTGCTAAGAAATGCACAAATAAAAAATAAAATTAAACTACATTAATAACTCCAACACAATGGCCACCTATGTAATTCACAATTATAAAACCAAATTCATACATGCAAATAGAACATATACATTTGTCCCACACGTGTGTGTGTATACATATATATAGGAATTAAACATTTGAAATCTTGGTTGTGGCAAATTGTATTTAATCCATACAAGTGTAATTGGTTTTTAAAACTAATGATTATTTATTAATGTTATCATTGGGTATATAAGGACAACAAGTGAAATGATATGATGCAAAAGAGATATGCAAATGGGGTGCACACAATTAGCTCATAAACAAAGGTGATTCACCTTTAATGTATTATGGGAATATAGATATAGTGAGCTACAATTTTTCCACTACCTTCCATTCCCAAAATTATATCACCAATTATTGTCGTATATTCCATGTATATATATAATTTTCATCCTATGTGATTAATAGATAACATAGATATTAATAATTAAACTAGCATATTGTACATATTACTACATAGATAGCAAATTGGAAGGGGTTATTAATTTAGATTAGCAAATTGTAAAGGTTATTATCTAGATTAGTCAATAGTTGGAGGTTATTCATCATTCACAAATTACAGTTTCAATGACATATGGTGTGATGTTTGGTATACAATATAGATAAACTTGATAAGATAGGACAACAATCAATGATTCAACCCTAATTAATTTATATAAATTAATCAATATTATGAAACACATGTTGGATGAACATGTCATAAAATAAAACTTCTAAATTAAAAGCTTAACTCCATTTCAAATAATAGAACAAATAGAGAAACCATGTATATGTCATACAATCCTACCACATCAATTTTTTAAGTACTAATTATTAATTTATTTACAATGAGTGTCACAATGCATATTTTTTTGTTAAAATATGTTTGAGCTATAAAAATTGTGAAATTCACATGTGAAATTTTTACTATAATTAAAACATGTTTTGGCTAAATTAGAAGATCACAAGGAGAGTTTAACAATTGCACTTCTTCCAACTATTAAAGAAATTGTAGTTAGGTTATAGTTCCAACATCCTTTGTTTGTGAAGAACAATAACAAGTTTAGTTGAAGAAATAAAGATTAAGGAACCAACAATAGTTATTCTTCTTCTTAAAATAGTAAAAGTGCCAACAAACTTGATGGCCTTAATGGTTGAAAAGACAATAGTAACATTTATCACATTTCCTCAAGGTCCAAAAAAACAGTTCACATTCATGAATATGCCTATCAATCTTCCACTAATTACATGCAATCAAGCTACAAAGGTTCTATAATTTCCACTTTGCAATTTCCATTTGAATCCCTTTATGAATTTGCCATGAATATATTCAAAACCTATGGATGAATCATTTACCGATTCTTCATATGCAAAACCTATCTATGAATCTATGTACTTACTTTTCAACTTTTGTTAATTTGTTTATCAATAAGTTGACTATAAACCTTCATAGTTTCATACACAACATTTGTCTATTGTAAGTCTTCATATTCATTTGATATTTGATATTTTATTAGTGATCGATAAAATTATAGATTGACTTAGTGTGTTTCATATATGAAATTTGTATATGCAATGATTCATCCTATTCCATCTTGTATGCAAGAATTTTACCATCTTTATAACCTTTTATATGTTTATGATTCTTTTTCAAAGCCAAATGTGTATGATTAATTTGCCAACTCATAATATGAATATTTAAAACCTATGCACACCATCATGAATCTTCCTTGCAACCTACAAAATATGAAACCTCATTCAAAGATTTCACAAATGGATGTTAGTCTATTTACAATTTAGCTATCACTACTTCTTATCAACCACTCAATATGCAAACTTGTCAAAACTTATTTCCCATGCCACTTATTGATAGTGTGATTGCACAACTAGGCAAGTCTTATTGGTTCAAAGCATTGGATTTGCAATCAAGTTTTTGGCAAATACATATGGCATCTGAAAATATGAAAAAGATAGTATTAATCACCTATTAGCTAACTTGGCTTGATTCACTTGGCAAGATGTGCACATTCTTTCTTTTCTCTTTAGTTCCTCTTTTACCCTCTACATTTTATTTGCCTTGTTGATATCTTGTAATTGTTGGCAACCATGTTTAACTTCTAGGTGGATTGGTGTTTGAGATGGTGCCACCATCATGCTTTAATGGTTCAGCTCATGGTGCATACATCATGTGCTCACTTAGGCTTAAATTTATCCAAACTCGTGAATTATGTTACCTTCATGTATGTTTGCTTTGTGAATAAAGATGGTCCATGAAATCTTTTGATAGTTTCAAATTAAAATAAATTTTGTGTTATGATGCCCTTTAACAAGCGTTGGGTCTTGATGAAGGTACTAGGTGGTATGATAACTTAAAACAATGGCACATGTTCTTTTGAAGAGAATTTTATATTAATGGCCAAACCATGTTTCAATAGTCTTGGGTGCATGTTTGGGGGTTTTGGGTTGACTAAAGTTATTTAACTTGAACATAAACAACACGTCGCAATTGAAATTTGTTATTGTGTTTGAATAACAATTTGAAACTAAAAAACCCACCTTTAAAAAGAGGTATTATACACAATTGTGTTAGGATAATTAGTTTTCAATGATCTTTAATTCATGAAGTTGAAGAGGTTTTTATTACTAAATTTCAATTTTATGATTCATTTTCTCAAGAGAAAGGAGAGTTAGCATTATGAAAAATTTGTGTGACAATTAAAAGAGGCACATTGCAAATTTTCAAGTGTTTTTGTGCCAAGAAAATTAGTTCTCAATTATTTTGATTTCATGAAATTGAAGAGGTCTTTATCACTACATCTTGAATTTATGATTCATTTTCCTAGGAAAGAGGAGAGTTAGCATTTTGAAATTTTGTATGCTAATCAAAAGAGGCAAATTGCAAATTGTTAAGTGTCTTTGGTCATGTATCTTTGTATAAATTGAATGTGGTCAAATGCAAGTTCAAGAGTAAGGAAAGTGAAACACTCACCAAAAAGTTTTTAGTATTTGCAAATCAAGGGGATGCACTCTTTGAGCGGGTTTCAAATCAATAGAGAGGGTTTTGCTAGCACCTAAGTAGAGAGCTATACTTACATTTGGGGGGAAGATGAAAACAAGTTGGGTTGTGTTTTGTTTGTTCGACAATTTGCAAGAGACCTAGTTAATATTCCACTTGGGTGGGTGCATTGTTGAATCCATAACCTACACGAATGTGTGAAATTTGCTTGGGATTTCTACAAACTTGAGAACATGAAGGCTATTATAGAAAATAATCATATGGGTTGTAGGGTTTAGGCTAATGCACAAGACTATATGGTAGTCACATTAATATTATTAGTTGTTGCTATTGAGTTTTCTTAATGACTTATTTATTATAATAATATTTTTGGTTGAATTTTTTGGTCTTAAGCTTTCTAGATCAAACAATTTAGCCATAAGTTTTTTTTGGCACTTAGGCACCTATTAGTGGAGTGTTTGACATTTTGCCAAATTACATTAGACCAAGAAATGAGGACTTTTTTTTGTGCACATTTTTTGTAATGTAGCCTAATGTTTATTCTTATGCCAAATTGCATAAGAGAAAAACCATAAGTGTTTCTTTTTCCACCCATATTCGTATCTAGATGTACATTTTAATACGCATGTATGGTTCTTTATTTGCATAACTATGATGTTAGAAGTTACATTTGTGGGGATGTTGTCATATTATTGTTTCATTGTTGATATGTGCAATTGTGTGCATTGGGAAGTTTTCCCCTATAATCTCATACAATTTTTTTGCTAGTTGTCAAAGTAAATGTACTACATCCATGAAATCTGCAGTTATTCTTATAGTTGTTAAAAATACTGAAATATTAAATTTGAGCCTATCAAACCTTTTTTTGAAAATAAATAAATGAATATTTTGACAGAGAATTGATTGTCAGTTGTAGGTGCAGTATATGTTGGTTGAAGTACAACATTTATATGCCAATTTGGGCTCGTAAATATCCTTTTTGTTAATAACTTTGCACATGATTTAACCATTGCAAAAAGGGCACTGGTCGATAAAATGATTTATTCTTAATTAGTGTACTATAATGATTGGCCTAAATAATTTTAATTAT
>Ga0116227_10012154_pt1 | contig 14155 bp, 10 predicted proteins | sample S1TSphgellanicum_FD_89693 | JGI IMG/M metagenome (GOLD analysis project Ga0116227, IMG submission 89693) | Host-associated microbial communities from peat moss isolated from Minnesota, USA - S1T2_Fb - Sphagnum magellanicum MG | ecosystem: Host-associated > Plants > Peat moss > Unclassified... | reverse complement strand
TGGCGTGCTCGACCGCAGCCTGAAAAGCGGGCCGCTGATTCCCATCCTCTCCACCTTCGGCGTCGCTGTCATCCTGGATAACGGCCTGTTCGAATATTACGGCGCCAATTCAGAGTCGCTCGGCCCCTTCATCGGCGACCTCGCCTATGGCAGCTGGAACCTGACCGACACGATCTACATCGGCCAGCTCGACGCGCTTATTTTCGGCACCGCCGTCGTCGTCCTCGGCGGCTTAAGTTTCATGCTCGCCCGCACCGGCATCGGCCGCACCATCCGGGCCACGGCGGATGACCCCTCGGTCGTCGGCCTCATCGGCGTCAACGCCACCGCCGTCTATGCCGTCACCGCCGCCATCGCGATGGTCCTCATCGGCCTCGCCGGCGCGTTTCTCGGCATGCGCGCCTCCTTCGCCCCCTATGCCGGCGGCGGCTTGCTGATTTTCGCATTTGAAACAGTGGTCATCGGCGGCCTCGGCTCGCTCTGGGGCACGCTCATCGGCGGCATCGTGCTCGGCGTTTCCCAAAACATCGGTGCCGAAATCAACCCGAACGGGTTTCTCATCGCCGGCCATGGCGTGTTCCTGGTCATCCTCATCGCCCGCACCTTCGGCGGTTTTTCGGTCCTGCGCGGGCTGGTTTCCCGGAAGGCCGCGGCATGAATTTCCAGGTCGAACGCTGGACCCGCAAATCCGTTGTGTTCTCCGGCGCTATCGCCGTGGTGCTGCTCGTGCTCGCCATCGGCCCGTTCATTTTTTCCGCCGGACTCACGGATCGGCTAACGACCCTGTTCGTCTACATCATCCTGGCCGCCATGTGGAACGCGCTGGCGGGGTACGGCGGCCTGGTCTCCATCGGCCAGCAGGTTTTCATCGGGCTTGGCGGCTACGCGCTCATCCGCCTTTCGGATGCCGGCGTCCCGCTCTACCTGGCCCTGATCATCGGCGTGGCGCTAATCGGCATTCTCTCCATCCCACTCGGCGAGCTGATGCTCCGGCTGCGCGGCGGCGAGTTCGCGGTGGGCATGTGGGTGCTGGCGGAGCTGGCGCATTACGTCATCAACCTGGACCCGCTGGTCCAGGGCGAAACCGGCACATCGCTGGACGCGCTTGATTCTTTCTCCCCCGCCGCCGCGCGGGCCGATACCTATTGGATGGGCCTGGCCTTAATGATTCTTCTGTTGGGCGCGGTGTTCTTTCTGCTGCGCGGCAAAATCGGTGCCTCCATCCAGGCGATTCGGGATGATGAAATCGCCGCTGCATCGGTCGGTGTGAACGTCCATGGCGCCAAGCGGGTGATGTTCGTGCTCGCCGCCACCGGATGTGCTGCCGCCGGCGCGCTCTGGCTTGCCACCACCATCAGCTTCCAGCCACACGCCTTCTTCGGCATCCAGTGGACAGCCTATATGCTGTTCATGGCCCTGGTCGGCGGCCTCGGCACGTTCGAAGGCCCGATCATCGGCGCGATTCTTTTCTTCCTCATGGAAACCTGGTTCGGCGCCACGGGCGTGCTCTACCTCATCGGCCTTGGCATAGTGGCGCTGGGTTTTGCCCTGTTTCTGCCGCGCGGCATCTGGGGTTTCGCGGAAAACCGCTTTGCCATCCGGCTTTTGCCCGTTGGGTATTTCCTGAAGACCAAGACAGCCGAACGCTAACAAGGTGAAAAAAGTCGAAGAGCTGGACTGCGTTTCGGTCACCGTGCCGGCCGACGCTTTGGAGAGCTTCGAAGCGGCCCTTGGGTCCATTTGCCGCGCGGTCTCGTTTTTTCATGATGAGGAGAAAAATCTCTGGGACATCCAGGGGGTGAAGGAACGCGGCGCTTACGACGATGAATTGGTTTCCGCCCTCGCTGTGGCAGAAATGCTCACCGGGCACACGCCGGTCATTGTCCGCTCGCTGGTTCCGGCGGGCGGCTGGCTGGCACGGACGGCCCAGGCATTTCCGGAACAAAAAATCGGCCGGCGTTTCCTGGTGCGCGGAACGCATATTTCGGCGCCCCCCATTCCCGGCCGCATCACCCTCACGCTGGACGCGGGGCTTGCATTCGGCACCGGCGAGCATAATTCCACCCGCGGCTGCCTGATGGCGCTGGAGCGCATTGCCCACCTGCGGCCGCGCAGAATCCTCGACCTTGGCACCGGCTCCGGCATCCTGGCCATCGCCGCGGCAAAGCTGTTGCACCGGCCGGTTCTGGCGACGGATATCGACGCTAGGGCGGCGCGGGTGGCCGCGGCCAATGCACGGCTGAATGGGGTTGGCGCAAAAATCCGCTCGATCAAGGCGGATGGCTGGATGGACAAAACCATCAAGCGCCACGCCCCCTATGACCTGGTATTCGCCAACATCCTGGCGCGACCACTCTGCGCCATGGCGCATCAACTGGCGAAAAACCTACAGCCCGGCGGAACAGTCATCCTCGCCGGGCTGCTGGGTGTGCAAGCGAACTGGGTGTCGTCAGCGCATCGTAGGGCAGGGCTGGTGTTAGAGGCCCGCGTCAACGACGGCGCTTGGACAACCTTGGTCCTTCGCACCAAAGTCGTCAGTCCTCAGTGATCAGTTTCTGAAGACTGACAACCGAAGACTAAAGACTCACTTCTGTACGCGGCCGACAGCGGCGGAAATTTCCTGCCGGGTCAGGCCGATATCGGCCAGTTCGCGGTCGGACAGGCCGGAAAGTTCACGCGTCGCGGCGCGGTGTTCGCGCCAGTCGTTGAACTGCTCAAAAAGCCCCTTGTGGCGCTCGGCGCCGACCATCGGAGTTTGCCGGGCAAACAGCATTGCGCCGAACTTGCCCAGGGAGAAATGGTTGATAGAGTTAGCCATGATACGCACCTTCAGTTTTATGACGGCTAGTTCACTACGACCCAGCAGCATCATCACGCAGCACGATATAGTGCATCTGCCGCAAAAAAGGGCGTGGCCGGTTGCAGACTCAGATATGCAAAACCCGCATACATGAAGGTTTCACTATGACGTCACAACATAATGCATTGACTTTTGGACATCGGCTGGCGGCCTTGCGCGCCGCCATGCAAAGCCGCGGGCTGGATGGTTTCATCATCCCGCGCGCCGATGAGCATCTGGGCGAATACGTGCCGGATTCGGCGCAAAGGCTGGCGTTTATGACCGGATTCACCGGCTCGGCCGGGCTGGCGATTGTGCTGGCGGAGCGCGCCGCGGTGTGGTCCGACGGCCGCTACACCCTGCAACTGGCGCATGAGACTGACGGCGCATTGTGGGAGCGCCTGCACATCACGGAACACGCGCCGGAAGCCTGGCTGAAGCAACACGCGGCGGGCCAAAAAATTGGGTACGACCCGTGGCTGGTCTCGGCCGATTTTCTGCAAAAATTTTCAGGCGTGGAACTGGTGCCGGTCGAAAACAACCCGGTGGATGAGATTTGGCATGACCGCCCCGCGCCCCCGATGGCCCCAGCGGTGCCTCGCGAGCTGGCACGTGCCGGCGTGGATTCGGGAGACAAAAGAGCACTGCTAGCGGCTTCCCTTGCCGAAGCCGGGCAGGATGCGGCGGTGCTGACGGACCCGGCCTCGCTGGCCTGGCTGTTCAACCTGCGCGGCAGCGATGTCGAGTTTACCCCGATCGCGCTGGGGTTTGCGATTCTTAATGCGGACGCGACGGCCTCCATTTTCATGGCCCCGGAAAAACTGCCCCCCGAAACCCGGGCGCATCTGGGCAACCAGGTAAGCACGGCGGATCGCGCCGCCTTGCCGGCGGCCTTGGCCGCTTTGGCCGGCAAAACCGTGCGTTACGACCCCGCCTCCATGCCGGCCTGGTTCAAAACCACGCTGGAAGCCGCGGGCGCAAAAATCGCCGAAGGGCCGGACCCGGTGGCGCTACCGCGCGCCTGCAAAAACGCCGCCGAACAGGAAGGCGCGCGCGAGGCGCATTTACGGGACGGCGTTGCGATGGTTCGGTTCCTCGCCTGGCTTTCGGATGCGGAGGGCGAAACGGAAATATCCGCCGGCGAAAAACTGCTGGCGTTCCGCGAAATGGGCGAAAATTTCAAGGGCGAGAGTTTCCCCGCCATTTCCGGCGCAGGCGAACACGGCGCGATCATCCACTACCGCGTCAGCCCGGAGAGCAACCGCGCCATCAACCCCAACGAAGTCTATCTGATCGACAGCGGCGCCCAGTACCTTGACGGCACCACCGACATCACGCGCACAATCTGGACCGGCCCGGGCGCCGCCCCGGCGGCGGTGAAAGACCACGTGACACGCGTCCTGGCCGGCCACATCGCGCTGGCGATGGCGGTCTTCCCGGAAGGTGTCGCCGGCCCGCATCTGGACGCATTCGCCCGCAACGCCCTCTGGCAGGCCGGGCTGGATTACGACCACGGCACCGGCCACGGCGTTGGCGCCTATCTCTCCGTGCATGAAGGCCCGGCCGGCATTTCCCGCGCCGCCAAAACCGTGCCGCTGAAGCCGGGGATGATTCTGTCCAACGAACCAGGCTATTACCTCCCCGGCGCCTACGGAATCCGCCTGGAAAACCTGCTGCTCGTCCAGCCGGCGGATTTCGGCGCGCAAAAGCGCAAATTTCTCCGCTTTGAAACCCTAACCTTCGCCCCGTTCGACCGGGCGCTCATCGAGCCATCGCTGTTGACCCCGGCAGCGCTGGAATGGCTCAACGCTTACCATGCCCAAGTGCGAGAGGTGTTGGAGCCGCGACTAGACCCCGAGAAAGACGCGGCAGCAAAAGCCTGGCTCGCCACGGTGACCGCGCCAATATAAAACATTGACCACCCCGCCACTGTTATTGCAAGATTTTTGCACGATTCGCGTTGCAACACACTGCCAAAGGCGGCCGAACCATGCGCCTGTTCGTAGCCCTCGACCTTCCCTGGGAGGTTAAAGAAGAGCTGAGCGACCTTTCGTTCAACCTTCCCGGCGCCCGCTGGGTGCCCACCGACAACTTCCACTTAACCCTCCGCTTCATCGGCGAAGCTAGCCGGTTGCAGGCCGAGGAGATTGACCTGGCCCTCGCCACCCTGCGCGGCCGGAGTTTCGCGTTCTCCCTCTCCGGCCTCGGCTGGTTCGAAAAAGCCGGCCGGGTTTCCGCCCTCTGGGCCGGGGTGGAGAGGAACGAAAACCTAACGCGCCTGCAGTCCAAGGTGGAAACCGCCCTGCACCGGATCGGCCTGGCCCCCGACCGCCGCCGGTTCACCCCGCATGTGACCCTGGCGCGCATGGACTCACCCGTAACCCCCCAGCTGGCAAGCTTCGTGCAGACCAACAATCTATACCGCTCCGCGCCCATAAGGGCGGATAATGTGACGCTTTTCAGCTCTTTCCTCGGCAAGGACCAGCCAACCTACACGCCCGAAGCCGAATACGCGCTCGGGTAATCCTTTACACGACCCTTACGGCCCGGCGAAAATTCCGTCTCGTGGCTTTATGCCGCGGCGCGCAAAAGCATCTTCGAAAGGTGGGTGCGCAATGGGTGACGCTGTCGCCGTTATCTACGGTCTCTTCGTGTTCGTATTACTAATCCTTTACGTCACGGGATGTGAAAAGGTGTGAAAAATGTTTGATCTGGTTTTCGGCGGAGTCATCTCCGCCGCCCTGCTCGTGTACCTGGTATGGGCCCTGCTGCGCCCGGAAGATTTTTAAAGGCTAAAACAAATGACAATTCAGGGTTTGCTTTACATCGCACTGGTGTTCGTGCTGGTGCTCGGCTGCGCCTTCCCGATGGGCCGCTACATGGCCGGCATTTTCGAAGGCAAGGTGGCGTTTCTCGGCCCCGTCGAGACGGGTTTCTACAAACTCGCCGGCGTTGATCGGCGCCGCGCCATGCGCTGGCAGGATTACGCGGTCACGCTGCTGCTGCTGAGTCTCATCCATTTTCTGCTGCTCTACGCCATTCTGCGGCTGCAATATTATCTGCCGATGAATCCGCAAGGCATCACCGGCATGTCGCCGCGTCTCGCGTTCAACACGGCGGCGAGTTTCGCCACCAACACCAACTGGCAGGCTTACGTGCCGGAGGCGCAAATCTCCAACGGCGCGCAGGTCTTTGGCCTGGTCGTGCACATGTTCGTCTCGGCCGCCGCCGGCATCGCGGTTGCGGCCGCTGTCATGCGCGCCTTCACCGGCGGCAGCCTGAAATCCATCGGCAATTTCTATGTCGATCTCACGCGCATCACGCTCTACCTGCTGTTGCCGATCTCCATCATCGCGGCGGTGCTGTTCGTCATCGCCGGCATGCCGCAAACATTCGGCGCATTCGTCTCCGCCCATGCGGTTGATGGCGGGTCGCAGACCATCGCGATCGGCCCGGTGGCATTCCAGGAGGCGATCAAGGAGTTCGGCACCAATGGCGGCGGTTTCTTCAACGCCAACTCGGCCCATCCGTTCGAAAATCCGAACGCCTGGACGAACCTGCTGGAAAACTGGCTGGATATCGTCATCGGCTTCGCGCTGCCGATTGCGTTCGGCTACATGATCAAGGACAAAAAACAAGGCCGCGCACTGATGTACGCGATGGCGATCATCCTGGCCTTCGCCTGCGTCGGCACGTACGCGGCGGAAGCCGCCGGCAACCCGCTGCACATCGCCGCCGGCGTTTCAGCCAGCGATGGCAATATGGAAGGCAAGGAAGTCCGCTTCGGCATTCCGGCATCCACCACATTCAACGTGGCGGCAACCGGAACGTCCACAGGCGCGGTCGACAGCTTTACCGACAGTTATACCCCGCTCGGCGGCGCCATTCCTTTGTTCCTGATGCAGCTTGGCGAAGTTACCCCGGGCGGTGTCGGTTCGGGTTTTTACACCATCATCGTCTTTGCCTTGCTCTCGGTGTTCGTCGCCGGGCTGATGGTGGGAAGAACCCCCGAGTACCTTGGCAAAAAAGTCCAGGCGAAGGAGATCAAGCTCGCCATGCTCGGCGTGCTGATCCTCACCCTGTTCATTCTAGCCGGCGCCGGCTTCTCACTGGTGACAAAATCCGGCCTCGGCTCGCTGGAAAACGCCGGCCCGCATGGCCTCTCTGAAATGCTCTACGCCTGGTCCTCCGCAACCGAGAACAACGGCAGCGCCTTCGGCGGCCTGTCCGCCGATACGCCGCTGCTGGATTACGGCCTCGGCTCCGCCATGCTCTTCGGCCGCTTCGCCTTCCTGATCCCGATCCTCGCCATCGCCGGCTCCCTCGCCGCCAAGCCAAAACTGCCGGCCAGCGCAGGCACGTTCCCAACCGACGGCCCGCTGTTCATCGGCCTTCTGGTAGGCGTGATCATCATCCTCGGCGGCCTGCAATTCCTGCCCGCCGACACACTCGGCCCGCTAGCGGACCACTACCTGCTCTACGCCGGCAAAACTTTCTAAAGGTCCATAAAAATGACAACTGCAAATGCCGAAGTGATTTCGCTGTTCGACGGCGCCATCATTTCCCGTGCCTCGCTTGATGCGGTGGCGAAACTGAACCCGGTGACGCTGATGCGCAACCCGGTGATATTCGTGACGGAAATCGTCGCGGTGCTGACAACCGTGGTGGGGGTAGAAAACCTCATCCACGGCACCCCCGCCGCGTTCGCCTTCGTCATTTCCATCTGGCTCTGGCTCACCGTGCTCTTCGCCACCTTCGCGGAAGCGGTGGCGGAAGGCCGCGGCCGGGCACGGGCGGAAAGCATGAAGCGCGCCCGCTCCGACACCATGGCCAAGCTGATGATCGACCCGAAAAACCGAACCAAAACCACGCCAACCGCGGCGCCGGATTTGCGCAAGGGCGATCTGGTGCTGGTGGAAACCGGCGACATCATGCCCTCGGATGGAGAAATCATCGAAGGTGTCGCCAGCGTCAATGAAAGTGCGATCACCGGCGAATCCGCACCCGTGGTGCGCGAAGCCGGCGGCGACCGCTCGGCCGTCACCGGCGGCACTCAGGTGGTGTCCGACTGGCTGGTTGTGCGCATAACCGCTGACCCCGGCTCAACCTTTCTGGACCGCATGATCGCGCTGGTTGAAGGTGCCGAGCGGCGCAAAACGCCAAACGAGATCGCGCTGAACATTCTGCTGGCGGGGCTAACGCTCATCTTCCTCGTCGCCGTTGTCACCCTGGTCGGTTTCGGCAATTACTCCGCCACCAATTTCTCCATCCCGGTGCTGGCGGCGTTGCTGGTCTGCCTCATCCCCACCACCATCGGCGGGCTGCTCTCCGCCATCGGCATCGCCGGCATGGATCGTCTCGTGCGCTTCAACGTCGTCGCCACCTCCGGCCGCGCGGTTGAAGCAGCGGGGGATGTGGACGCGCTGCTGCTGGACAAAACCGGCACCATCACCTTCGGCAACCGCATGGCCTCGGGCTTTTACCCTGTACCGGGTGTCGCGGAGGCGGACCTGGCGGAAGCCTGCGCCATCGCCAGCCTTGGCGATGAAACCCCGGAAGGCCGCTCCATCGTCACCCTGGCGCGCGACCGTTTCCAAGTATCTCCCACCATGCCGGCGGATGCGGACATCATTCCTTTCAGCGCCAACACCCGCATGTCGGGCCTGGATTTTGCCGGCAAATCCTATCGGAAAGGCGCCGTTGACTCGGTGTTGAAAACCGTCCCCGGCGCGCCGCCGCAAGAATTTGCCGACGCCGTTTCGAAAATCGGCCGCGCCGGTTCCACCCCGCTCGCCGTCACCGCCAATGGGCGCCTGCTCGGGGTGATCGAACTAAAAGACATCGTGAAACCCGGCATCCGCGATCGTTTTGCCTCGCTTCGCCAAATGGGCATCCGCACGGTCATGGTCACCGGCGACAACCGCATCACCGCGGCCGCCATCGCGGCGGAAGCCGGCGTGGATGACTTCATCGCCGAGGCCACCCCGCAGGACAAGCTCGACTATATCCGAAAAGTGCAGGCAGAAGGCCGGCTTGTCGCGATGTGCGGCGACGGCACAAACGACGCGCCGGCGCTGGCGCAGGCGGATGTGGGCGTGGCCATGCAAACCGGCACGCAAGCAGCGCGCGAGGCCGGCAACATGGTCGACCTCGACAGCGATCCGACGAAGCTGATCGAGATTGTCGAAATCGGTAAGCAATTGCTTATCACCCGCGGCGCCCTCACCACCTTCTCCATCGCCAACGACATCTCGAAATACTTCGCCATCCTGCCAGCAATTTTCGTCGCCACCTACCCGCAGTTGGCGGTGCTGAACGTGATGCATCTGAAAACGCCCGAAAGTGCGATTCTCTCGGCGGTCATCTTCAACGCCCTCATCATCGTGGTGCTGGTGCCGCTGGCGCTGCGGGGCGTAAAATTCCGCGCCATCGGCGCCGCGGCACTGCTGCGCCGCAACCTGCTGGTCTACGGCCTCGGCGGCATCGTGGCGCCATTCGCCGGCATTAAGGCCATTGATATGGTTCTCTCAATCTTTCACGTCTTTTCATAAAGGCCGACTGCAATGTCTATCACCCGCGAATACCCCATCCCGGCCACCGCACCGGCGCGCATCTCCATCCTCCGCGAATTGCGGCCAGCACTCTCGCTGGTTCTGCTTTTCACCCTGTTCACCGGTTTTGTGTTCCCGGAAATTTTCACCGGCGCCATGCAACTGGCCTTCCCCTACCAGGCGAACGGCAGCCTTATCCGGGTAAATGGCCAGATCGTCGGCTCCGCCATCATCGGCCAGAACTTTTCTTCGCCCAAATATTTTGCCTCCCGCCCCTCCGCGCTGATGGGCACGGATTCCAAGGGCAATGCCATCGCCACGCCGGATGACGCTTCGGAGTCCGGCGCATCCAACCTCGGCCCGGCAAGTGCCACCCTGCTGCAAACCGTGCAGCAGCGCATCTCCGCCTATCGCAAAGCCTTTGGCCCGGGCCCAGTGCCAGCCGATGCCGTAACCGCCTCCGGTTCCGGGCTTGACCCAGATATCTCGCTGGCCAACGCCCTGCGCCAGGCGCCTGCCATTGCGGCGGTGCGCAAACTGCCGGCTGATACGGTGACCGGGCTGGTCAACCAGATGGCCCATCACAGCTTCCTTGGCGTGATCGGCACCAACCATGTGAACGTCATGCAACTCAACCTTGCCTTGGATGCCCTGCCGGCCTCATAACCCGCCGTATGGCGGTAGAAACCGACGAGTCTCGCCCTGACCCAGACGCGCTGCTCGCCTCCGTTGAACGCGAGCGGCGCGGCCATCTGAAAATTTTTCTGGGCGCCGCCCCCGGCGTCGGCAAAACCTGGGAAATGCTGGTCGCGGCCAACCACAAGCGCGAAGCCGGCGTGGATGTGGTGGCCGGAATTATTGAAACCCATGGCCGCGCCGGCACAATCGAGGAAATCGGCGGGCTGGAAATTCTGCCCAGGTTGAAAGTGCCATATCGCGGCCAGGAACTGGAAGAATTCGACTTGGACGCCGCCTTGGCCCGCAAGCCGGCGTTGCTGCTGGTGGATGAACTGGCGCACACCAACGCCCCCGGCCTGCGCCACGGCAAACGCTGGCAGGATGTACGGGAAATTCTGGACGCCAGCATAAATGTCTGGACAACCGTAAACGTCCAGCATTTAGAATCCCTGAACGACCCGGTGGCGCGCATCACCGGCGTGCGCGTCGCAGAAACCATCCCCGACACCGTGCTGGACATGGCCGATGAGATCGAGCTGATCGATTTGACACCAGCGGAGCTGCGCAACCGGCTCACCGACGGCAAAATCTACCGGCCGGATGTGGCCAACCGCGCGCTGGGCGGGTTTTTCCGCGAAGGCAATCTGGGTGCCCTGCGCGAAATGGCGCTGCGGCGCGTCGCGCAGCGTGTGGACAAGGACGTTACCTCCTATATGCGCGCCCGCGCGATTCCCGGCCCCTGGCCGGCGGCTGAACGTGTGATGGCGCTGATCGGCCCGGACCAATCCGCCGACAACGTGGTGCGGCACGCGGCGCGCCTGGCGGATGCGCTGAGAGCATCAATGGTGGCGTTCCATGTCGAGCAGACCGGCAATGACGGCCCGGTACAGACAGCGCTGGACCTAGTGGTGCAGCTGGGCGGCACGGTGGAGACCACGACCAGCGCGGATATGAAAACTTCGGTGCTGGATTTCGCGGCGCGGCAGAACATCACCCATATCGTCGTCGGCCGCGGCAAGCCGGGCTGGTGGCGGAAATTCGGCCGGCGCACCCTGGGCGAGGTTCTGGTCCGCAGGGCCGTCGCCTTCACCTTGCATTTCGTGCCGGTCCCGGCCGCCCCCATCGCCCGGCCGAAGCCGCGGCGCGAGGATATAGCCTGGTGGCCGTATGCGGTCATCGCCGCCGTTCTCAGCGCCGTCACCGGCGCCGGGCTTTTGCTCCGCCCCTATATTCCGCAGGAAGCGATGGGCATGATTTTCACCGCCGTTATCGTGGGGGCTGCCAGCCGCTATGGCCGTGCCGCCGGCATCGCGGCCTCGGTCGCCGGTTTTTTGCTGTGGGATTTCTTTTTCCTCAACCCGGTTTACACCTTCACGGTGTCCAGCCCGAACGATGTGGTGGGGCTGGCGGTGTTTCTCGTCGTCGGCGTGCTCACCGGCTCGCTGGCCGGCCGCGTGCGGGTGGAGGCGGCGACTGCTTCCTCGCGCATCGAGGCGCTGCGGCGAATTTCTTTGTTCGGCCAGCGTTTTTCCCGCGCCGCCACGCAAGCCGAGCTTTTGCACCACACCGCCGCCGAAGCCGCCGCCATGACCACCGCCGGCGTGGCGATGCTGGCGGAACAAAATGCCCTGCTGCCGGGCGTGCTGATGCCGCATGGCACGGTGCTGGATGATTCCGCCTTTGCGGCGGCGGATTGGGCGTACCGCAACAACATCGAAACCGGAATCGGCACCAACACGCTGCCCTCCGTCCCCTGGCGGTTCTTGCCGCTGCGGGCGGATGGCAATGCCATCGGCGTGCTGGGTGCCAAGCCGGCCGCCGTGCCTTCCGAACCCTTGGCACAGACCTTGGCGGCCCTGGCGGACCAGGCCGCGATGGCGCTGGAACGTGTGCGGCTGACAGTTTCCGCCGCGCAGATCGTGGCGAAGGAGGATAACCAGAAACTGCGGACCGCGTTGCTCTCGTCCCTCTCGCACGATCTTCGCACGCCGCTGACCGCCATCCGTGGCGCATCCGAGACTCTTTCGAGCGCCGGCGCCGCGCTGGACGCGGCCACCCAGACGGATTTGTTGGCAAGCATCACGCAGAACACCGAACGGATGACCAAGTTCCTCGCCAACATCATGGAAATGGCGCGGGTCGAAACCGGCGAAATCGCGCCCAAGCGCGAGCGGTTGCAACTGGCCGAGATCATCGAAGCCGCCATCGCGCGCGTCAGCGGCGCGATGTATGCCGGGGTAAACATCGCCGATGCCGCGACTCACGTAATGGCCGACCCCGCGCTGCTGGAGCAGATCATCGTGAACATCCTCGACAACGCCGTGAAATACGCGCCGGAGGGCAGCCGCATCGCGGTTTCCGCCCGCCGCGCCGGCGCCAATGTGGCGATTTCCATCGCCGATGAAGGCGTCGGCATTGCCGCCGCGGATTTGCCCAACGTGTTCGACAGTTTTTTCCGCGCGACTCGCGGCGACCGTGTAGCACCCGGCACCGGCCTTGGCCTTGCCATCGCCAAGGCATTTACCGAGGCAATGGGCGGTTCCATCCGCGCCCAAAGCCCGCGGCTTGATTTACCGGCGGACGGCGCGCCTGGTACGGTGATAACCATTGAGATTCCAGCGGCATGAATATTTCACTCGGCACGATTCTGGTTGTGGATGACGAGGCGCAGATTCACCGCTTTCTTACCCCGGCGCTGGCGGCTTCCGGCTATGCCAGCTTGCGGGCGGAGCGCGGGGACGAGGCGCTGCGCCTGGCCGCCTCCCGCGCGCCGGACGCGATTTTGCTGGACCTCGGCCTGCCGGACATGGACGGGCACGAGGTGCTGGCGAAATTGCGGGAATTCACCGACGTCCCGATCATCATTCTCTCCGCCCGAGACCGCGAGAGCGAAAAAATCCAGGCGCTGGACGCCGGCGCCGACGACTACGTCGAAAAACCCTTTGGCCTGGGCGAGTTGCTGGCGCGCATCCGCACCGCTCTCCGGCACCGCCTGCGGCAGGACAACGCGGAAAAGCCGGTGGTCCTGGGCGGGCTGACCATTGACCCGATTTTGCACAAGGTGACACTGGATAACGCCGTCCTGCCGCTGACCAAGCGCGAGCACGCCTTGCTGCTGCTGCTCGCCCGCAATCGCGGCCGCGTGCTGACGCACCGGCAGATTCTAACGGCAATCTGGGGCCACGCCCATACCGAGGATGTGGCCTATCTCCGCGTCTACATAGGCCAACTCCGCCGCAAACTAGGCGCGGACTTCGCGGCACTGATTATCACCGAGCCTGGGATTGGCTACAGACTACAGGATGCGCAGGAGGGGGAATAATAGTCCCGGCCCGTCACCTTCGCCCGTCATGCCCGCGCATGCGGGCATCCACGACTTTCTAACGCGACGCCAGCAACGCCACCGGCAATTTCCCAAACAACGCCGAAACCGGCAGTTGTTCGTCGGCAATGATGCCGCCATTCAAAACATCCACATAACCCCCCGCAGGCAGATTCAAAAACGTCTCCCCCCAACCCGCCGCCGGCACCAGCGGCAAGGCAAGCTCGAAATTCGCCGCAAGCCGCGTCACCGCAACCACAATCGTCCTGCCCTTATGCTGCCGCCCAAACGCCAGCACGTGCGCAGCCGCCGGCCCCTCGGCTTCCAGCTTCCGGTAGTCCCCGTGTGCGAAAATCTCAGGCTGCGCCTCCCGGAATTGCAACCCGTGCGCGATGATCGCCTGCTTCACCGCACCACTCTGCCATTCCGCCAACAGCGCCGCCGGCGCCACGCCGGCTGCCAGGGCTTTCTCACGCGCGGCATAATCCACCGGCCGCCGATTGTCCGGGTCCACCAAAGACTGATCCCAGAACTCCGTGCCCTGATAGAGATCCGGCACGCCCGGCGTCGTGAGTCGCAACAGCGTTTGCGCAAGGCCATTAATGGCACCAGGCATAGAAATCCGCTCAGCAAAAGCGATGATCTCCCCCAGAACGGGCCTCGAGGCATCCAGCGTGCCCAGCAGAAATTCCCTGCAAGCCCCTTCATAACTCTCATCCGGCGCCGCCCATTCCGAGAACAGCTTCGCCTCCCGCAAGGATTTCA
>Ga0116227_10012153_pt1 | contig 14155 bp, 12 predicted proteins | sample S1TSphgellanicum_FD_89693 | JGI IMG/M metagenome (GOLD analysis project Ga0116227, IMG submission 89693) | Host-associated microbial communities from peat moss isolated from Minnesota, USA - S1T2_Fb - Sphagnum magellanicum MG | ecosystem: Host-associated > Plants > Peat moss > Unclassified... | reverse complement strand
GCTGGGAAGTTCCGGCCTGATCGAAGGGCAACATTATCTGCGCAATCGGGGCGGCGAAAAAAATGCGCTGCCGGATGTGCTGATTACCCTGCCGGACGATCGCAAGATCGTGATCGATTGCAGTCTCAACCTCGATGCCTGGCAGCAGGCGATGAACACGAGCACGCCGGCCTTGCAGGACGATGCCTTGCAGCGTCATGCGCAGAGCCTGAAGCAGCACATCATCCAGCTCGCCGGGAAAAATTATCCGCGGCTCGCTGGCGAAAATGCGCTGGAAATCAGCATTGCTTTCGTGCCGATAGAAGCCGCGCTTTCCGCTGCACTCGGCACCGAACCGGGCCTGCAGGCCGAGGCCTTCGAGCACAAGGTGGCGCTGGCGTCGCCGAACACGCTGATCGCTTTGCTATCAGTGGTCGAACGGCTCTGGGCGCGCGATCTGGTACGTCAGCAGGCAGCGGAAATCAGTGCAGCAGGCGATAAAGTTCTGGAAGCGCTGACGCCGCTATTGCAGGTATTTGAGAAAACCGGCAAGCAACTGGGGCTGGCGCATGAAAGTTTTGCCGAGGCGAGCCGCCTGCTGACCGAATCCAGTCAATCGCTGATTCCGCATGCCAAGCGGCTGGTCGCGCTGGGCAAAAGCTAGTGGTCTGAATGCGCGACCTCGATAAATTTGATCCGGATTTTTGTGGCGAGCCTAAAAAAATCCTCTGCTGCTGAGCTTGAAATTCACCGGCTGATAAATCGCAAAACTCGAATCGCCGGGCGCATATTCTGGCGGAAGCGGCGGGAATTTTCCGATGCGGAGAATTTCGGCGATCGCCGCATCATCCAGTATTTTGTAGCCACAGCTTTGCCGCAGCGAGGCTCTCATCACCGTTCCGTCGCGGCGCAAATAGATATCGATCACCGGCGCACCCTGTTGATGCGCATCCTTCGCACTCATCGGGTAGATGCGATACATATCGATGGTCGTTGCCACTTCCATCAGATACTCGAACGGAATCGGCGACACATGACCCGAACTGGCCGTCACGGGCGGAGCCGCAGGTGCCGGCGGCGCGGCGGCAGTGGCCGGCAGCGGCGGCGTCAATGGCTTGACGGGCGCAATCACCGGCTTGGGCGGTGCGGGTGGCGGAATCGTTGCCAGCAATTTTTCGGACGGATGCAGCAGCGGCGGCGGCGTGATTTTTTTCGGCGCGGGCTTCTGGATGGCGATCTGTTTCGGCGGCGGCGGTGGAGGTGCCGGCATCAACGCGACAGGCGGCGCATTCAATTTCGGCTGCAATTCAATGATCGTCAACTTGCGCGGTTCGGCGCGTGGCGCGGGCGCGTGAGTCAGCTTCAGCATCAGCAAGGCGAATAGCAGAGCGTGGAAAAGCACTGCGAGCAGGGTTCCGCTCAACAACGGCGGCGGCCGCTTTTTTGCCAGCATAGTTTTCATCGATCCGATCGACATCGGCAATGTCCGGACGATTGCGGCTCTGTCGTAGAGCATCGATTGCGCTGGCGATTCGAAAGGGGTGGACATTTACCGGGCCTTCGAGCTGGTCATGGTCTGATGAGGAACGGCCAAACCGGATTGGCGGATGCTTCCTTGCAAAGCCGACCGAAATGTTCGGGCTCCGCATCAGAGGGCTTGCAAAAATCGAACCGGATCGATCCGCCCGCTCGGGGAATCCGCCGGAGCGCCAGCGGAGCGTGCGCTGGCGCAGGGTTTCAACATCGAAGCCCGTCAAACGGCCTCGTCTAGCGCAACAAACCCCAGACCATGACGAGCACCAGAGCAACCTGGGTCAGAAACAGCGTTGCGCGCAGCAGCACCAGCGGCAGCGAAGTGCCCAACACATGCGCGAGGCTCTGGCCGATGCGCGCATAGAGCACGTAAGCCGCGAGCGCATCGGCCACGGGGCTTTTGCCCATCAGCGCCGCGATGACAACGACCGCGGCAAACAGCGGAAAATTTTCGACGCAATTCAGATGCGCGCCTTTCGCGCGAACCAAAACGGCAGGATCATCGGAAGGCTTGCCCCGCTCCCAGTGATCCGCGCGTTTTTTTGCAGTCAGCACGAAGGGCACCCGGTAAGTCGCGTAGCTCAGCGCCAGAATGAACGTCCAGACGATGTACAACAGTACGGCGGTGAATCCGGTCATCATGCATTCCTTGCGTGTGGATGCGGCAGCGAGTTTAGAATTTTCAGCCGAGTTTCGTTTATATTTTCTAAATTCAAGTCTCAGAAAAAATCAGTTGTTGCATCGCAACAAGCGCCCTACAATTTTTTTAATGTCTCCTCCAGATCCCGCACCGGGATCTTTCAGGCCGCTCCAAAAGAGTGGCCTTTTTTTTATCCCGTAGCCTAGCAGATGGGTGATGGCTTAAGCCAGCGCCGGATTCGCATCGCCGATAATCTGGTTGGCAGCTTCTTCCAGCAACCACTGGCGAAATGCCGCAACTTCAGCACGCTGCGCGGCGTTGTCGCTGATAATGATGTAGTAGGCATTGTCTAGCGGCAAGGTCTGCGGAAATGCGATGACCACGCGGCCCGACGACAATTCCGCGGCTGCCAGCAGCGGCGAAGCCAGCGTGACGCCAAGCCCGTCGGCCGCCGCTTCCAGCGCATAGGTGGAATGATCGAGCTGCAAACCGCGGCGCGCGTCAACTCCGTTCACGCCGGCGCGCCGCAGCCAGCGCGCCCATGCGGATTGGCTGCGATCGGCGAAGCGGCCATCGCCATGCAGCAGCGTTTGATGCCTCAAATCGGCCGGCTCACGCAAGGCTGGCGGGCCTTCGATCAGGCGCGGATGACACATCGGCATCACATCCACCGTAAACAGAAGGTCTACCGATTCGCCGGGCAGATGATCGCTGGTGAAGCGGATGTCGATGTCGGTATCCAGCTCGTCACTGCCCGCATCTTCCGATCGCATGGCGCGCTGCGTGGTGTTGATGATCTGCCCGCTGGCAACGATGCGCACGTCAACGCCCGGATGCCGCGACATGAAACGCTGCAGCCGCGGCATCAGCCAGCGCGAGACGAAGGTTGGCGTGGCACCCACCGTCAGCCGCGGTACTTGCCCAAATCTGCGCAGTTCCGAAACGCCTGCGGCTAGCGCCTCGAAACCTTGCTGGAACAAGGGCAAGGCAGCCTGCGCCGCGTCGGTCAATTCGATGCGGCGGCTGAGGCGCTCGAACAGCGGCAAACCCAGCTGTTTCTCCAGCGCCTTGATCTGGTGCGTCACCGCCGCGGGCGTGACGAACAATTCCTCCGCCGCTTTGCGAAAGCTGCGGTGTCGCGCCACGGCTTCAAAGGCGCGCAAGGCATTCAGGGGGGGCAGTCGGGAAAATCCCATCGATGAACTTCAATATTTCGGTGAGCGAATTAAATCAGTTTTCGTTCATCAAGTCGCAATCGCCGATATTCGATCCGCCAGCCTCAGGAATTTTTACAGGCGATTGCGCATGCGCAAAAACGATCCGTCGAGCCATCATGCCAAAACAATATCTATGGGAACCGTCACGGCTGACGCGCCTTGATCGCAGCGGCACCCGGCGCTGGCATGCAGGCTGCCAGTACAACAGCTTCGCAGCAACCGCCACTCAAGCTTCGCAAGCTGATTTCGCCTACGATTCGCACTCGAAAATTTTTGCCCCCTCTCCGCCCGAAAAATCCTCCTCCATAAAATCCCGATGAATTACCAGACTATCGATTACCAGGTGGCCGATGGCGTGCTGACGCTGACGCTGAATCGCCCAGAATTTCTCAACGCTTTCACGGTGACGATGGCGAATGAACTAGTCGATGCGTTTGCCCGCGCCAGCGGCGACGACGCGGTGCGCGCAATCGTGGTTACCGGCGCCGGCCGCGCATTTTGCGCGGGCATGGACCTCGCCGTTGAAGGCAATGTGTTCGGTCTTGATGAAAGCCGGCAGCCGACGCTGCAAGACCTGCATGAGCGCCTTGATGACCCGGCGATTTTTGCCGGCGTGCGCGACACCGGCGGCCGCGTCACGCTGGCGATTTACGATTGCACCAAGCCGGTGATCGCGGCGATCAATGGTCCGGCGGTCGGCATTGGCGCAACGATGACTTTGGCGATGGATATCCGTCTGGCCTCCGAAAAAGCCAAGATCGGTTTTGTCTTCGGCAAGCTCGGAATCGTTCCAGAAGCCTGTTCCAGCTGGTTTTTACCGCGGATCGTCGGTATTCAGCAAGCGCTCGAATGGACTTACTGCGCGGATATTCTCAGCGCCGAAGAAGCCAAAACCGGCGGCCTCGTCAAAGCGATCTACGCGCCGGAAAAGCTGCTGGAAGAAGCCTGCCAACTGGCGCATAAATTCACCCGTAAACGCTCCGCCGTGGGCATCGCGCTGACCCGCCAGATGATGTACCGCAACAGCGCGCAGCCGCACCCGCTGGAAGCGCACCGGATCGACACGCTGGCCATGTTTTACACCAGCATCGCCGACGGCAAGGAAGGCGTGAAAGCGTTCCTCGAAAAGCGCGATCCGCAATTCAGCGCGCAGGCCAGCGAGATGCCGGCGTTTTATCCTTGGTGGAAATAGGCGAACGATCAAGCCGAACAGTTTCAAGTTTGCGGCCAAGGCAATTTCCCGCTGTGACGAGTGGTCCTGCTGACCCTGTTTTAATTTTTCGCCTCTGCACTTCAGATCAAAGCAGCAACGAGCAGTCAATGGGCTGACGAATCGCCCGCTGCGGCAGGCGCAGCTGCTGCTGGCGGATTGGGCGTCGCTGCGGCGTTCGTGGCCGCTGCGGAATCGATCGCTGGCGCCGGGGCTGCCGACGGGACCGGTGCCGGTTTCAGATGCGAATCGTCCGGCTTGGCCGCATTCGCACGCGCGATTTCATCGGCGGTCGGCGGCAACTGCTGCACTGCAAGCGTGACCGAATTGGCGATCGTGGGATCGTCGCGCAGCTTCACGTAAAGCTGGCCGTTCACCGGTCGCGGAACCAGCAGCGTGTATCCGGGGAAGCCATCCGGAACCTGCGAAGGATGCGCAAACTGCACATCGCTGGAAACCGAATCAAGCAGGAACAAACCGGCCCCGGAAAGCTTGCAGGCGAGATCGGCCGTAGCTGGGCATTTGAGATCCTTCAACACCGGCAGGCGCACCAGCGAGGCCAGCGGCTGCCAGTCTCCCGTCACCTGATTTTCCACTGCGCGAAATTGCAGTGGGCCGAACGCCGAGTTACCGAAAGCCTTCGCGGGGTCGAGCGTTGCGATGGCGACTTTCGCATCCGCCAGCGTGATGCCGCCATTGCTCAAACTGAGCGTCGTCGAAAATGCACCGTCGACAGTCGCCACTTCCAGCGTTTCGTCGTGCGCAAAATTGGCGGGCGACTGCGCACGCACCGAGAAGGTGAGCTTGGCGTCCTGCGGCAATTCGTCCTGATTCGCCAGCTGGATATTGCTGTCGCCACTGGCGCGCGAGGCTTGCACGCTTTTGCCGATCAGGCTCACGCGCGGGCGCGGCGCATCCACTGCGGTGGCGAATTTCAGTGTACGTCCATCCTTCAAGATGGCCTTGGCGGCGACCGAACGATCGGGCTTGAGTGCGGCTGCAGCTTGCGCATCCTGCGCGACCATCAACAGTTCATCGCTGCCGTGCTGACTGGAAAGATCGGCCGGCACGAAGACGGCATTACCGATGGAAAGATTGGCGACCAGATCGAGCCGGCTGCCTTTCAAGGTGCCCTGTTGATCGCCGGCATGAATGGCGAAACTGTCGATATGCGCGGCGTCCGAGAACGCTTGCACGGAGATCGGCGCTGCCTGGCTGGCGCCGTATTGTGTGACCAGCAGCGTCATCGCGCCGGGCTGCGTTTCCTGTAGCGGCAGCTTGACTTCGACTTCGTCCGGCTTGACTTTTTTCCACTCGGCCTTGAGTTCCTTGCCGGCGGGATCTTTCAGCATGATGCTGTCGACGCAACTCACGCTATCGGCTTGCAGATGCACGGTATCCTGCCGGCCGACGATCAAGGCGTCCTCATCGCCCGGCGCCAGCGACCAGGTTTTGGCGTGCGCATTCCGCAGCTGGAAACCGGGGCCTTGATACGGCGCAAAACCCCAGTGACCTTGCAGCGAACCGCGCACCGTCTCGCCCAGATTGAGCGTTTTCAAACCCGCGGTATCGACCACATAACCGCCCTGTTCGGCATCGGCCTTGGCGGGCAGATCGATGGTCTTGCCATCGTTGCCGGTAAGGGTGAGTGTCAAGTCATGCGCGTAGTCGGTGGCGAATACCAACGGCGCACCTTCGACCGGCAAGATCAGTGTCGATCGGCTTGCACAGTAGATTTCATTGGGGTCGACAGCGTGCATCGGCGGCAATTGCGGCTGCTCGACTGCCGGCAAAGAAGCCACCAATACCGATTTAGGATCGTGAAACGACGGCGGTGCGTTCAGCTTCAGCGCGAGCTTGTCGCCCTGCTGCGAAGCGAGCGCGGGAATGTACTGATATTGCGCGGTGCGGAAGGAATCCAGGATACGCGCGATATCCACCACCGATGCAATGTAAGGGCTGTAATAGCCGAAGCCGAGTTGCGGTGTAGAACTGGCTTCCATCACCAGATCCGCACCTGGACCGGACGTGAGCGCCTGCACGATCGAGGTGCTGTGACCATCGTTCAGGATCAACGATTCCTGGCCCTGCATCAGACAAGGCGCTTGCAGTTCGGGAATGCGATCGAGACATTTGTCGTCCACCTTGATCGCCAGACTGCGCGCCAGCAGCGGCGCGACATCCTTGATCTTGTAGGGTTCGGTTTGATCAAGACGATGGATCGTTGACAGGTAGCGCTCCAGACGCGAGCGGTCGAGTGCGGCCTGATTCAGATCTTGCGAGGTACGCACGAATGCGCCGGGACGTCCGCGTACGGCATCCACCAGCGTGCGGAAATCGCCACTCGTTTCAGGTGCCAGAAACACCAGTACCTGCTGCGCACCGGGCGGTACGGTGACGGTGAGTCCATCGCGCGCACATTTTCCTGTCCAGGTTTTGCAGGGGAAAAACCAGTTTTCCGGCGGCGGATTGGTCGAGCCGCTGAGGAACGCGGCGACCATCAAATAATTGGCGGATTGCGTGGCCGGGAAATCGGCCTTGATCCACAACTGATCGCCGATGGCGAGATTCGGCACTTCGGAGGCCGGCAAAATTTGCGAGCCGCGCGTGACGACGACACGCAGATCCGGGCCGACCAGATCGAATGGCGCGGGTGCGGCATGCGCTGCGCCGGATAGAACCAGTGCCGCCCATAACAAACAATTACGCCAGCGCAATACCATGAGGATGATCTAGATTTTTCAGGCAGCTTTGTGACCAGTTTTGATCGAAATTCGCGGACTAAGTTCGGAGTCAATCGGGTTTGCAGTCTCGGGGAATCTGGTCGACGTTGTGTTGCAAGTCAGCCCAGTAGTTTAAGCGCACCGGCGCAGCATATTCCCGAATCATTCATGGGCTATTCATGGGCAGTTCGTGAGCAACTACTGATACTGCTGCACAAGCTCGGCCCAGATTTTTTCGGCTTTCGCCGCCAGCTCACTGAACGCTTGCTGCTCGGCCTCCAGACGCTTGTTGTCCACCGCCGCGCTAGAACCCCAGGCCGTGACGAGATCGGAAACTTTGGCGGTAGCTTCCGAAGCGCCATAGGTAAATCCGCTGCGGACATCAATGAATTCAGCCGACGCGGTGGATTGGATATTCGCATCTTTATCCGGTGCATTGCCTAGCGGAATCGATGTCAGCGGCAGATAAATCCTGTTCTGCACATCGAGCGCAGTATCGATGGTGTAAACCAGCAGAACATCTGCCTGCAATTTTGCGGCGGTCAGGCGCAAGTCATCCAGCGACACCAGTTTTGCAGGCAGCAGCGAAATATCGAGCGGCACCACGCCCGCAACCGAAGGCCAGTCTGCAAATATTTTGAGCTGCTCTTTTGCAGCTGATTCCGGCGGCGTGACGATGCTGAAACTGCCGTCGCCAAAACCTCTCGACGAATAGGATTCGTAGCGCGGCGCCTGCACCCGCACCAAGGCGATCGTTGCCGGAAAATGCGGCGAAGGCTTCAGCGTTCCGGCACCTGCAACCGCAGCGGGATTGATATCCGCGAGATGCGCTGGGCCACCCGGCGTGCGATAGCTGGCGCATCCTGCGCAGGTCAACGCGATGACTAGCACTAAAAATCGCAACGGCTATCTCCTTGCCAAACGGATTCCCACTGGATTCCGGTTCAATTCTGATCGACCGCGACTTTATACAGAATTCGTCAGCAAGTTTGGAGTGAACAATGCTGGCAACAAGGCAATGCGCGCATTCCTGATCGACGTCCGGTCGGCGCTACTATTGTGCTTCAACCTTGATCGATTTCAGATCGCTGTCCCGGCAGCCCTCGGCGCCCACTTCCATCGGCCCGCACAAATGCTGATCGAGACCGAAGTTGCTCACCGTGCCCACTTTCGGAAATACGCCCGCAGCGCCGCCAGGGAAGCGGATCGAGAAACTGCGGCTGAAGTCGGTGACGTCCGGCCCGATACAAATGAACTGGTTGCCCTCCCAATGCCCGACGCCGGAAATTTCCAGAATCCAGCGGCTGCCGTAATGAATGGAGTGAACCTGGCAATGCAGATCCGGCTTGACGATGACTTCGTCTTCGGGCTGATCGACCAGACGATTGTAGGTCGTGAAAGTGAACTTCAAGGTGGCGCCCTGCGCCGCGGACTGCGGTGCTGCGGGTGCCGGCGGCGGCGCAGCCGGAGTGACCGCGAAGCAATCAAAACTGATTGCCGCAAGCATCAGGCAAAGTAAACTTTTCGGGGTAGTCGACATTTCCAATCTCATCTTCCGGGTGATCGAAATTTACAAGCTCATCAAGGCAGATGGTCTCGCCGCGTCTGCCGCAGGGCTGCGCAGGTGATACGGATCTTTCGACAATCAGGATTCGCGCAGGATTTTATCAGCTAGAAGTGCGCCAGCAGTTCACGCCAGCTTTCAAGCCGGCTTTTTAAGGCAGCGGGATCGTGAACCAGATTTCGCTGCCGCGGCCGGGCACGCTGATGGCGCCAACGCTGCCGCCGTTGATCTCGACAATTTCCTTGACAATGGCGAGGCCCAACCCCAGGCCGCCGCTTTCGCCGGGGCTTGCCTGCCAGCAACGATCGAAGATTCGCGGCAGATTATCGGGCGCGATTCCGGAGCCTTGATCGACAACGGCAAAATAAATATCCGCGCGCTCGCGGCAGGCGATGAGTTTGACTTCCGACCCGGGTGGCGAAAATTTGATGGCGTTATCGATGAGGTTGGAAAAAACCCGCATCAGGCTCATGTAGTCGACATCCAGAAAGCCCAGCAGCGATGGGCCTTCAGTGCCGAGCCGGATACCTTTGTTCTCGGCAATCGGGCGCATCATCGATATCGCGTTGTCGAGCAGCACATCGATCGCAACAGCATGCGGACGCGGTAGAGTCGGCCGCGTTTTTTTGCCGGATGATTCGATCACCGCATCGAGCATATCGACGATGCGATCCATCGCACGGCGCATTCTGCTGATGGCCAGCACGGCACTATCGGACAAGCCGCTGGTTGCGGAGATCAGCTCGGTGCCCATCGCAATGATCTGCAAGGGCGAGCGGATGTCGTGCATCACGCCGGCGAGAATTTGCTCCTGCTCGGCATGAGCGGCCTCCGGCGCGGAGTTATCGGGCTTGATCTGCTGCGCCGTGCTAGACATGAGCCGGATCGCCGGTTCGCACGCGGCGGCTGGCGGCGCGGCGCATGAATGCACATATTGTCAACAGCGACGAGACCAAAAAAAGGATCAGCGACAGCGCAGTGGGATGCGGCGCATGGGAATGGGTTTGCGCAGCACTATGAGCAACTGCGAAATCGGTATTCGACTCGCCACTCAACTCGCCGGTTTTTACGAATGATGTTTGCAGCGGCGGCGCCGATGGATAAGCCGCTGGCATTGCCGTCACCGTAAATGCACTCTCCGCTTGACGTTCAATCATTTGAGACTCTCCGTGCACCCGCACTTTTCAGGAATAGTTGAACCGGCCATTAAGCAAAATCTAGAACGCCGATCGAAAGGATTCTGTTCGCTAACGCGCTTAGGGATCGAAAATTCCTGCCGGGTCGGCGTGAATTCTCGGGGGAGCCTCTCGGACGGAATGGGTTGACCGGGCAGCCAAAAAAATCCTCCCTCACAATCGAGTGTGGGGAGGATCGCGGTTCAATCCGCGTGGCTCAGCCTGGGCAGGAGCAAAGCCTTCAGTCTCGGGGCGCGACTGCGCGAAAAAACCTTTATACAAACAAGATAGATGATGAGATCGGGATTCTCTGTGCGCCATCACACATAAGCCATCCACAGGGATGGTGCTGCGCTTGTGAAGAAATTTTATTGCGGAATTCCCTGCTGGAGATCGCACAATTGCAATACTTCATGCGCATAAAAAAAGCCCGCATGAGCGGGCTAACGGGTTTCTTTTTGAACGGACCGAGTGACGAAACTCGGCCGGTTCAACAGGATCGGGAGACGCTTCCTGGTTCAGGGAGAAACCTGCGGCGAGATTAAACCAGGTCACAAATTCTCTTCCGTGCGGTGACACACATAAAGGATTTTTTTATCGGCCGAATTCTGTCGAATGGATGATTGATACGAATTGACTAGCAATCGCTAGGCGATCATTCGAGCACCTTTCATACTGATATCAATAGGTTCAAGACGCAGTTCTTGTGCAGTGAATCCAGGCAATTTCCTGCTGAAATTGCGCGATCGAAAAAGATGAAGACTGAACAAGTCTGCATCCTTACCAATGCCGGGAAAAATCTGCGCCACAGGACTTTTCAGGCTGTAAGCGCGAAAACGCACATACGCGCTGTCACAAGAAGCGTATGGTGATGAGATTAATGCCCGATATCAGTCAGACTCAGCAAAACCATTTATTCCGGGCAATGCCCGCAGATGTGCGTGAGCGTGTGTTTCCGCAGCTTGAATTGGTGCGCATGCCGCTGGGACATGTATTATATGAGTCTGGCTCTATGCTGCGACATGTTTACTTCCCAACCGACTGCATCATCTCCCTGCTGTATGTGATGGAAAATGGTGCATCGGCGGAAATCGCCATCGTCGGCAATGAGGGCATGGTCGGCATCGCGCTGTTCATGGGTGGCGAAACCACGCCGAACCGTGCGGTGGTGCAAAGCGCAGGCTTGGCATTCCGGCTGGAAGATTCCTATCTGAAAGCGGAATTCGCACGTTCCGGTTTTTTTCAAAACATCCTGCTGCGATACACGCAGGCGTTGCTCACGCAGATGTCGCAGACGGCGGTGTGCAACCGGCATCACTCCATCGAGCAGCAGTTATCCCGCTGGCTGCTGCTGAGTCTGGATCGTCTGACGTCCAATAAATTGAACATGACCCAGGAATTGATCGCCAACATGCTGGGTGTGCGCCGCGAAGGCGTGACGGATGCCGCCGGAAAGCTGCAAGCGCAGGGCCTTATCCGCTACAGCCGCGGGCGGATCACGGTATTGGACCGGCCGGGCCTGGAAGCAGCCTGCTGCGAATGTTATGTGGTGGTGAAGCGCGAATTCGACCGGCTGCTGCCGGATACTTCGTGGAATAAAAACCGTCTCAACTGAGGTGCGCCGGCCTCGAACATTTCATCTCGGCACGCCGTATTCACCAGTCAGCTGATCGATCTGGCCCAACACTATTACAACTACAAAGAGAACCTCATGTCCGATCAGAAATCTCCGCAACATAACGCGCTGCTCGGCGCCCTGCGCGGCGAGGAGCGCACGCATTTGTTCGCACAACTCGAAGCGGTGCCGCTGACGCTCGGGCAAATCCTGTGCGAAGCCGGCGAGCCGTTCACGCATGCGTATTTCCCGGTCGAAGGCATCGTTTCGATTCTGTATGTGATGGAGAACGCCGCGTCGGCCGAGATCGCGGTGGTGGGCAATGAAGGCATGATCGGCGTGGCGCTGTTCATGGGCGGACAATCCACCTTGAGCCGTTCGATCGTCCAGAACGCCGGCTACGCTTACCGGATGAGCGGGCAGCACATACAGCAGGCGTTCAATCGCGGCGGCAGGTTTCAAACGCTGCTGCTGCATTTCGTGCATGCGCTGATTACGCAGATGGTGCAAACCGCGGCGTGCAACCGGCACCACTCGGTGGACCAGCAACTGTGCCGCTGGTTATTGATGAGCCTTGATCGCCTGCCGTCGAACCAGCTGCGCATGACGCAAAAGCTGATCGGCAACATGCTGGGCATCGAAAGCAAGGGCGTGACCGCCGCAGCCTTCGTGCTGGAAAAAGCCGGCCTGATTACCTTCGACAACGGCCACATCACCGTGGTCGATCGTGCCGGCTTGGAAGCGCGCTCCTGCGAGTGCTATAACGTCGTCAAGAAAGAATGCGATCGATTGATCCAGTCGGCTGCAAGCGACGGCGGGCCCGGCCCGAATTGATCCGCCGGGATTGATGTGCCGGGTTTAGCGTTCAGACCTCGCACTGCGTCGCATTGAAGCCACTGTGCGGGCCTTTGCCGCATGGAAACGGCAGACCTCCCGCATCAGCCCGCGTACAACTCAGGTCTGCGGTGCGGAATCCACCTGCCAGCCCGCCGTGGTCAGCTTGAAGGTCGCCTTGGCCGGCTTGTAGTTCTTGTCCACACCACCGCTGGACAGCCAGCCTTGCAGGTTCGATTTCAGTTTCTTGTAGAGCAGCGAAAGCGGGCCTTCGGCCTCCATCTTGGCGCAATCCTTCAGCCACGCGGCGGACAGCGCGCTATCGAAATAGCGATCGTGCGTGTAATCCACACTGGCCGTGCCCGACCCCATCGTCACCCGCGAAACCTTCGGCTTGTAAGTACAGATGTACTTGTTGTCGAGATCTGCAAACTCCGGATCGCCCTGCTCGGTGTAATACGCACCGCAGTTTTTCAGCATCACCGGTTGCAGCAACTCCTCCGCCTTGGCCGGAGTCAGATCATCCGCCATGCCATTGCCGCTGACGACCACCGCGGCCAGCGCCGCCACTGCATAAAAAGATTTCACAGAAGTCATCCTCATTTGATTGATGTCACGGCCGCACTTGCCGGCTTGCGAATGTCCCGTCGGACGGGTTTAGCGTCAAAGGGGACTCCGCAAAGACCAAGCCAAGGCAAATGCCATCGGGTCTGAACCGGATACCCAGCAATACATCGGCCTTGATGTGGGGGCACATCGCACGCGGTTTGAGGGGCGCATCGCCCTCACCTTGCATGCAGGCTGAGGGCATCTGGCCTGTAAAGTGTGGGCGGCCGCCAGGCGGCGTGGCTTACCGGGGCAGCCAGGGCATTTCGTCGAGATCGACGTTGCCGCCGCTGAGAATGATGCCGACACGCAGGCCGGCGATCTTGTGGCAGTGCCGCAGCAAGGCCGCCATCGGTACGGCGCTGGAAGGTTCGACGACGATGCGCAGGCGTTGCCATAGCAGCCGCATGGCGGTGGCGATGCCGGCTTCGTCGACGGTCCACATGGTATCGACGAACTCGCGCAGCAGGGCGAAGTTGCGCACGCCGAGGGTGCTGCGCAGGCCGTCGGCGATGGTTTCGCGCGGGCCGTCGGTGAGCCTTTGCCCGGCGAGGAAAGAGCGCGCGGCATCGTCTGCACCGGCGGGTTCGCAGCCGATCACGCGCAGCGGCCGCGGATGCACGCTGGCGGCAAGCGCGGTGCCGCCGATCAGGCCGCCGCCGCCCACCGGCACCAGCAGCACATCCAGCGCGGGTTCGTCTTGCAGGAATTCGCGCGCGGCGGTGCCTTGGCCGGCGATGACGCGGGCATCGTCGTAAGGGTGGATCAACTGCGCACCGGTGCTGGCAAGCACTTTCGCCAGCGCGGCTTCGCGTGCGATGAGCGTGGGCGCGCAGCGATGCACGATCGCGCCCTGTTCCTGGATGAGGCGCAGCTTCGAGGCCACTGCGCCGAGCGGCACCACCACGTGGCAGCGGATGCCGCGTGCGCGCGCCGCACGCGCGAGCGCGGCACCATGATTGCCGGACGAATGCGTGGCCACACCGTTCGCGGCCTGCGCCTCGCTGAGGCTGCGCACCGCATTGATCGCGCCGCGCAGTTTGAAGGAACCGCCATGTT
>Ga0116227_10012152_pt1 | contig 14156 bp, 7 predicted proteins | sample S1TSphgellanicum_FD_89693 | JGI IMG/M metagenome (GOLD analysis project Ga0116227, IMG submission 89693) | Host-associated microbial communities from peat moss isolated from Minnesota, USA - S1T2_Fb - Sphagnum magellanicum MG | ecosystem: Host-associated > Plants > Peat moss > Unclassified... | reverse complement strand
AATTATTAATTAAAGTGTGAAAAGGGGGGGGGGGGGGGGGGGGGGAAACACATGTCGGGTGAGCATCTCGAGGAGGCCCCTGGCAATTTTTCAGTTCCAAGTTGCTAAGTTATGGGGTAAGTAGTACCCCTAGAATTCAGCTCTCGTATGGGGGGTTTTTCGCTTTTTTTTTTTTTTTTTTTTTCGGGTTTTGGGGTTTTTTTTTTTTTTTTTTTTTTTTGTTGTGTGTGTGTGTGTGTGTGTGGGGTTGGGGGGGGGTTTTGGAAGCATCAGATGAATCTTCTTTGTCCAACATGCATGTGAGAAACATCACACAACAAACAAGCAAGAAACCAAGCAACGAAGCATTCGGGTTTTCATGAGAGACTTCTGAGGTTTGCTGGAGATAGAGAGAGAGAGAGAGAAGACCACTGGCGAAGAAGAAGAAGCTAGATGACTGGTCGTTGAAGAATTACAACTCGGGTGCACAAGAATTATGTCTTAGAGATTAGAGACAGACCCATTAGAGACAAAGAATTCATTCTTGTGAGGAATTATCTGAACTGTTGGAGAAATTCAAGGAATTGGGTTTTTGATGATGACGACGATGGTGATGGCGTTGGAGCAACTCAGGAATTCAACAACGGGGTGGATTGCCAACAAGGGTGGGGGGAATTTTTTTTCTTGGCCTAATTGGGATGAGGAGAGTTATCCAGATATTCAGGATCTTGTTCTGATACCCCTTTTTGCCATCCTCTTCCCCACTCTGCGTTTCTTCCTCGACAAATTTGTCTTTGAGGTTCGTTATGTTTTTTCTCAAGCCCAGCAGCAGCTTCTTCTTCATGTTTTTTGTTTTTTTTTTGTTGGGGCCCCCAACCGCCCAAAATGCTCAGGGATTGGGAACCCCAGCTCCAGACCAAAAAATTTCTTCTTCTTCTCCAATTCTCTAGTGATGATACCCATGGTCTTGAATCCTTTGATTTCTCCCAACAAAGAATTCCAGAGATACATAGCCAAATCCACAGAAGTAATAGTGGGGTAGATTGGTTGTCCTGCAACAACCCAATTTGCTGAAGAACTCTGGAGTTTTTGGGACATTTGGAGTTTGCTTGTGGAAGCTCAAATCTGGAAGCTTGGACCAAGTCTGGGAGTTTCCTTACTGTCAGTGTCTGGTCTAGTTCATGATTTTCAGAAGGGACACACATATGAAGAATTTTTCAATGGCTTAGACTTCTTCACATGGCTTGCTTCTTTGGTAGGCTGTAGAAGTAATTAATTCACATTTAAATGGAGGATCTGCCTTCTTCTTCTTTGCAGCCATTTGGAAGGCGGTGCATCTTCCACGGGCAAAATGGGCCGGGTAATATCAAGAAAGCAGGTGTGATGACGTTGGGAGCTGACACTGACAGGGCACAAAAGAAGCTTACAAAGTTCAAGGAGTCAGCTTGGAAGTGTGTGTATTATTCTGCAGCCGAGATTTTCGCACTTGCAATAACGTACAATGAGCCCTGGTTTACAGACTCGAAGATGTTCTGGCTTGGCTCTGGTGAACAGCACTGGCCAAATTTGATGACAAGGTTGGTGATCTCACATTTGTTGGATGTGCTTATTTTTCAATCTGACAATGAAGTTCCAGTCCTGGAAGAATTAGGTGTACTCGCTCTTTAGCAATGGTTGGTCTGTCTCTCAGGTCTGAGATCTTGTTTCCTCTTGTGATAAATACTTCTGGTCAATTCTGTAATTTGTTGTTTCATGTCCTGAATTTCTGTGCATCATGTTGGTGGATTGGAGCAGGCTCAAGCTGAAAGTCTTGTATGGATTTGCTGGGGGATTCTACATGTACAGTATCTTTGCTCTGGTTTTCTGGGAGACACGACGTGCAGATTTTGGTGTCAGTATGTCACACCATATTGCTGCTCTCTTCCTTATTGTCTTCTCTTACCTTGCCAGGTTTTTTTTTCCTCTCTGTGACCTTCTTCTTGCCACTTTCCACTACACCATGACTATACCCTTTTTGCAAGTGTTGTTGGCAGCTATTCAGTATGTTTCTCTTTCAGGGTGGGTGGGGTCAAACAAATTGTAATTCACATTTGAAGAAGACAAGGGTTGCTCATCTTCCCATTCTGTTACAATTGCCTGGGTTGTGATGGAACAGGTTTGCACGTGTGGGTTCAGTGGTGCTAGCAATACATGATGCCAGTGATGTGTTTCTGGAGATAGGGAAGCTTACCAAGTATTATGGCTGGGAGATTGTGCCAAGTATTGTATTTGTGATCTTTGCGATTTCATGGGTTGTTCTTCGCCTCATCTACTTTCCATTGCATGTCATCTGGAGCACTAGGTACGTGTTCGCCCTGCTTCTTGCTTGTACATGATATACCCTGCTGTGATCACAGCAGTTTTCCATTATGTTTTTCCAGCTAGCTGTGCTTACAGTCATCTCACAACTCTACTGATCAAGACCAATTATTGCAAGAGGTGTGAGAGCTGTGAGTCAAACTATGACTCACCATAAAATGAGATCTGTCCTTTTTTTCATGAGAACATGTGGTCCTGGAGTATTAATCACATATTTTCAACACACTTGCAGCTCTCCAATGGAAAGCAACTGTTCTTGCAGCAAGAAACAAGACCCTATGTCAGTTAATGACTTTCGATTAGGATGCTGTGATTAGGCACACTGTGTAACTGTGATCACAAAAGCCTAATGCAAAAGAGACCCTTAGTATGTGTTGACTGACAGGATGCACCAGGAACTACTTTGTGCTTTTGCTACACCGTCCAAAACTTGCTTATGTTTATGGTGGTGGGCAATTGATTGATCTTCTCTATTAGCTTGACAAACCTTTTTTTTTGTTGCTGTGTGTACTGTATCCGCAAAGTTATGAGGTGCTCCAACTACTGGACAGGAGTTACAAGCAGGGCCCAGTACTTTACTACATATTCAACACATTGCTCATCAGCTTGTTTGTGCTACATATCTACTGGTGGATTCTCATCTTTCGCATGATTGTTAAGCAAGTTGAAGCCCGAGGCAGAGTCTCAGATGACGTCCGCTCTGGTACCAATGTCCCTCTTGACTCAACTGCTAGTCATTCATGTTTGCTGCAATAAATTACAAATCGTACCATCATGATTGGTGCTTGAGCAGTTTACATTACATTGGCATGACTTTGACCCTTTTGTCCATACAACTGTATCAGATGATGACGACAGTGACAAAGAGGATTGAGACAAAACAGGCCAAGAGGACCCCCTGCAAGTCAGTACAACATCGTTAGCGACCCCCTCACCTCACACAAACACTTTTGTGCAAGAAAGTACTCTTTACATCCTGTTCAGGAAAATGGATTGAGCTTCAGTGGTCAAAGATCCACCATTTTGAGCAGAAGTAACTTGGGCCTAATTCACCTGGTTTTTGTGCACTTCACTTCTCTTGCAAGTCATGGGCCTCTTTTTGAGTTTCTTCTGCATGTGGAAGGATGGATGATTGTTAGGGTGCTGGAGTATATTGTGTGGATAGTGACAGTAAAGTCATCAGCAGGCAGGCACACGCCTGCCCAGAAATGATGCAAACGGGGCATTTCATTGTAAAGCTCCAGGTGTAATGATTTGTACAATAGAGCTGACTGCTGGAAAAGTCATCTAAAGGACATGACCTTATATGTTTAGGGTTTAGGACATACTCATTGGTTTAAGCATTGGGAATGCAGCTGAGGAAAAGGACCTACATTGTGATATAAGCTTGGGGCTTTTTTAGCCCACTGCTATAAAATTTGGATAGTAGCCAACCCAGCCAGTTCAGTTGCATGCTGTCAATTATGAATCTTCAGCTTTCCTCCTCCGTCACGAGGTTGTCAATCTGTGTATTCGACAACCATATGATCAATTCTAAGAAAGCTTCAATGGCTTCTGTGATGGTAGGGGAAAGAATTCCTTGTATAAATTTGGCTTGGAGATGTGTTTAAAACTGCAGTATGTGCCAGATTCTTGCAAGCGTCTTGGATGCAGGATGATTGACAAGCATTGAGAAACTTGTAAATTCAGTCCATTATACCCAAAGACACATTCTGCCCAATCCATGAAACTTGGATTCATCATCAATAAGTATAGTTATCTGCTATGAGATCATAACCATCACTTGTGAGTGAGAATCTTGACACTCACTCCGATTTGGCTGTCGGGTTGCAAGTTACAACCCATAAATTACGTTTGACCTCCATTTGATTAGTGACCTACTAGTTAGCACAAGGGACCTGGGGCTGTGGACTCTCCTTGGCCGCACATGATTCAGTAACCCTTTGGTTGTTGTTGGATGAAGATTTCATAATCGCATCTCTACGTGGATGAGAAGAGGCCATCTCAATTCTCATGAGGGATGGTTATGTCCAGTAACTGGCTCAAGCATGTTGGTTATTATGAATAGTGTGAGATTAAATCCTGTGGTATCTCGTCTACTAACATATCAGCAAAAGTGACCTTACTTGGCTTCAAAGATTTTTGTTTTAAAGCTTTGAGCCACATTAGGATTGCTTGCTTGACCCAAAGTGAGCAAAACAAACTCTGCTGTTAACATTAGGCAAAGGTAGGTCTAACATGATGTTAATTATCTTGGTGAAGATGGGAGAGAGAGAGAGAGATCTGAAGGTCAGTTTCCATGTGACCCACCCACCAACTATTTTTTGGAAAAGAGTGGTTGAGTGAAGTTTTCAATTCAATAGTGACAATCCACTCAACAACTATTGTATGGCAGTTTTACATGCTAATTTCTTTTTTCTGGAACATGGGTGTGAGAAAGCAAATCCCAATTAAAGTCCAAAGGTAACTGGCAAAACACAATTGGCATAGTGGTGTGGTGAAACAAAGTTGGAGTGACATGTGAACCTATTCTCACTAATTTTTTTGATTAATTGCTTGGTGGGTGGTTTTGGATGGAGTGGTTGGTTTGAGAAGTTTTGGTATGAGTTGGTGTTCTTTTGTGAGATGAGGACATGGAGGTGCAAAATTCATGAGAGAAAGCATTTTTTTTCAAGGGCCTAATAGGTCCCACCCACTACTAAGGGAAATTTTTCATGTCTTCTACTCACCCACTATCCAACCACAATTAATTTGATCATACCATGGCAAAAGGGTTTCTATGTTCACCTCACTATTTCTCAACCTACTTTGAAAGAACCCACACCTGGCAGTTGCAGGAGTAGAGAGTTAATGCAACCAGGAGCAACTCAGAATACTTTTGCACTTGAGTCTTGTACAATCAGTTTCTGAGGTAAGGTGACGAACTTTTGTTGGCCTGGTGGGAGTCTCTAGATCTTGGGATGAGTAGCCATTTACCATAATAGTGGGAAATCTGCTAGAAGAGTGAGCCAGTGTCTCAACATTTTACATAAAAACCCCAACAACTATTTGTGTGGGATAACATAAATAATGAGTTAGTGGGAGATCATAAAAAGCACCTAATCTCTTCTTGATTGTGAGAGAGGTATTAAATTTCATGATAAGAAGAGCAGCCAACTACAAGGAAGATCAAACAAATACATTTGCCAAGAGGGGAGAAACAACATTTTAAGCTTAGTATGCCAATGATACTTCCCAAAGGAACATATCTAGCTCAATATGCCAATGATACTTCCAGTACATTAGCATCAAAAGTCATGTTGACACGGCAGTGGATCTTCTCAACAAGTTCTTGCACATATCAAGATTGGAACTTAACTGGCACAAGAACACAGCTTTCTGGTATGGCACTTCAAACTTCAGACTTAGATGGTTGGAGAAATATAAATGGAAGTAGGCCCTTGAAGGTGACATGTCCAAGCTACTGGATGCTACATTTGGTCTCACTCTTGAGGTTAAAGACGAGGATGGATTTCTTATAGTTAGAATCCAGAAGAAAATTAAAATTTGGAGCACAATCCACCTTCCAATTGCTGGAAGAGCAACCATTGTAAATTCAGTCCTAAGCTCTACTCTCTGCTATTATATAGCAATCTGGGGCAGTTCAATAAATGCAATATGCAAATATAGAGTTGTGTTAAGGAACTACTTCTGGAGCATACAAAATACAATACTAGAACTAGAGTTAGTTGGACCAACCATTGTACAAGGTGGAGGATTGGAGGCTTGAATTTGGTGGACCCAAAAGGAGGCTCTAAATGCCTTGCTGAGAAATGGGTGTTGCTAGTTCTGGAGCCCAGATAGTCTAATCTAAAGACCCTCCTATGACATAGGATGAGCCAATGCAAACCATTCAAGCACAAAAAAATGGATCCCTCTGTTCATTGAATTCTAATTCAGGGTTACACACCCTCAATGGGATCTGGATCTAGAGTAAGATTTTCAAAGCATGGAAAAGTGATGAGTAAAGAGTCCAGAAATATTGAACAAAAATATTCCAACATACAACAATCATTGAAAAATATCAAGTGTTTTTTAGATCACCATGCATGTAGTCAATTTGTAAATAAGAACATTCATATGTGCAACTAGTTCTACACACATATCAAAAGGAATATTACTCCAGCAAATATTATAAATGCATGCAAATCAAAAGTGTTCATGGCATTCATCAATTTCTCGCCTACTACACACACTCATCTCTTATAATTTCATCATGTTTACAACATCACCAAAACATCAAGATCACCACATAGCATACATGCCTCTTAGATAGCAATTTTTTAATCAAAAAACTAGGTTATCATGAACTAGTAAATTATATAACTAACTAGTAGTCAATGCATGAACAAGATCCTTCTACAACTTTGATATTGATGTTGATGTTCATAATCTAGAATTGTATTTGTTTTCATAACCATCAATATTCCCACTCGAAAGAAAACATGGAGCATTGGTTCAAGAACCTCCCACTTAATGTTTATTGACCATTCCCATAAGAACACAAAACCTTTGAAACTTGTCTTTCTACCACGGTTTCTTTAAGTTAATTGAGCTCTCCCATGGGTCATTTAATTTAATTTGGGCTTTGTAATGGCTTGTTTGATTTGATTTCAGCTATGTAATTAGGGTTTGAATCAATTTGTGGTTTGTGGTGGCTTCGATGTTTTTATTTGAGCTCTGCCACAAGTTATTTGATTGAATTTAAGTTCTAAAGGGTCATTTGATTTTATTTCAACTCTCCCACAATCCCATTGATTGAATTTGAGCTTTGTCATGGCTTATTTCATTAAATCTCACCACTATCACAACTTGTTTGATTTAGTTTTAGTTATGTGATTAGGGTTTGATTGAATTTGAAATCTTTGGTGGGTGTTTTGTTTTAATTTGAGGTCTTCAGTGGTTCATTTGACTTAAATTGAGCTTTGTGCTCGCTAATGTAATTTACAAGTTTGCAAGTCATGTTTTGTTTTTTCAAAGTGCATTGATTTACTAGAGTGCAATTGCATTGTGTTTTAGTCAAAAAATGGTGGTACTACAAGGTCATGTGCCATCTCTAAGAACCTAAGTAGTTTGTGACATGGTGGTGAAAGTATTGTCATTAATTGTGACTAGCTTTGATTTGAATCAAAATTGCAAACATTGGCTATTCAAGGATGCACTACAATTTATCATAACGAAGGCATGTGAATTTCATGATGACATTGTTAATTTGGTTGTCCTTAACAATATGGGTTATCTAGAAACAAATGTATTTGATGCAAAACTAGTTAAATTCATGGTTCACATGAAGTGCCAAACACTAAAAGTTCTTCAACCTTTCTTCTCCTTTTTTAATGGGTTTAATAAGAAGAGAGGGCACAATATGTTGGCTTTAATGCTCAACTCAAAGTTCGAAAGCATGTGGTTGGTGGCCAATTACTTAAGGCATTAAACTACATTTTTATTAGTTGTTGAATATGATGTTCATGTGTTGTTGCTTTTGTTGACGTAATGTTATAAGATAAGGATGCCCTCTATGGTGGCTAAAGAGGTTCAGGTGCAAGGCTCAGAATTTGAATGCAAGGATTTGTTTCAAACCACATAAAATAGTGCAAAAGTTGTGGCCTAGCTAGTGGAACGAAAGCTTGATTCATTTCATCACACCCATGTTGATTTGGACAAATACAAATGTGCAGTGTCTTGGTGGCACATGAAGGAACATAGGTTCCTAATAGTGGGTTTGTTGGCTTAACAAATCCTTGGGATTCCAACAAGCCAAGTTGAAACATAATGGATTTTCTTGATTATTGGAATTCTCACTACACTCTAAAGATGTTGATTATAAACTTAACACCTTGACCAAATGATTTTTGTCAATAAAAACTAGCCTAACAATCCAAAGGTTGGATGTTTTAGGCCTTCTAACCTTGTAGGTGCATGCAAGGAATAATCATATTTAATAGAAGAGCTTGAGGCAAAATTTGAGGAAGGAGTTGACCAAGAAGAATTCTTGGAACTTTGAAATGTTCCTTTTTTTTTCCCATTTTTTTTTTCCACATTTTCCTTATTCCTCACTAGACCAAGATAGGTTTTAGTCTAAATTTTTGGATCTTTTTTAATTAGCTTTAGAGTACATTAAAAAGTTATATAGCTTTGTGGATTATGGCTACCATAGATAACTTTGTTTCTGCATTGTTAATTTCTTCTAGTTCCTTGCTTGTTTTCTTGCTCAAAAGTTTCCTTGTTTCCTTGCTCAAAAGCTTCCTTGTTTCAATTGTAAGTTGTTGGCACTAAGTTGTTGAAAGGAAACTTATTCTATTGTTTCACAAATGTATCTTTGTTCTACAATCTTTTGTCTACCCAAAAAACATATATGATGTAGTTTATTATAGTAGACATGTATGCCCAAAAGAAATGTATAATGTACTTTACTAATTTTCAAAAAAGTGGACAATTGTGTACTAAAAAACCAAGTGAATACCCAAATAAATACCCAATTATAACAAGGCTAGTGCGGGGTTCTAACTAATAACTAATTAAACAACCAACCAATTCTATATTAAAAACACCAATTGCAAAAAACTAGCCATGTTTATGTGAACCCCCCAAAACTAGCTAGTTCTTTTAAAAAAAGAATTAAATTAAAACACTAAAATTGGCCGGTTCATAAGATTTAATATTTTCAAAGAACTAGAATCGACCACTTCTTTAAATTTTCATTTTTCCTACTACCTGGAACTAGTATTTCTTTGAAAATTAAAGAACCACCTAACATTGGTTCTAACATCATGAATTCTTGCACAACCTAAGTTGTTCTAAAATTTTACTTCTAAACTATCACAAACCAAATGCAATAACGCATTGTTGTGGGTCCATTACCTATTGAACAAGAATATTACAACATATAACAATCACTAAAAAACATCAAATGTTTAATACATCACCATGCATGTAGCCATTCAATCCATAAATAAGAACACTCATATGCATAAACAATTATATGCACATATAAAAAAAAGCATTATTCAAGCAAATATTACAAATGCATGCAAATCAAAAGACCTATTCATGACATTCATCAATTTCTCAGCTATTACACACATTCATCTTTTACAATTACATGACATCTACACCATTGCCAAAACATTGAAATCACCACACACATACGTGCCTTTTACATTGCAAAAATTCAAAAGGAATTAAATCATCGTAAACTAATAAACTATATGACTAACTAGTAACCAATGTATGAATAAGATCCTAACATTGAAATTGATGTTGATGCATCTTGTTGTTTTCATTTGTGTTCATAATTGTCAATAAATAAAACTATCTTTCACATCTTTCATGGCAAGGTGGAAATGTTGGGATTTGGTGCAAATCAATGCACCTATATGCATGGGTCATCATTATTTAACTATTTTGTGAGTAGAGGGCAAAAGTTGTCAAACAACAAAGAAGCCTTGCAACATAAAATCCTTGAAAAATGGTTAGAGTTGTTATGCCCAAGTTACAAAATTAAATGGCATGATGTTTGGAGAAAGAATTGAACAAGGGAGGCAAGTTTCTTATGGGTTCTCTACCTAAGACCATTTTTATCAACACATGGAGATCCTAAATGTATAAGGATATTAAAAAAAACTACCCAATCTACAATTTTAAAGCCTAAAAAACCACGACACATAGATCTATGATTGCCTTAAAGCACTAGCTTGGAAATGGGCTTCCTTCATCATTTTAAAACTCAAACGCCCTCTAAATATGAACGGAAAAAAATGAAATGGCTAATTATTTTGCAACGCCTTTCAATATGAAACTACCCCAAGTTTATAAGAAGTTCACATATATCTAAACACTTTTTAAATGAATGATAATCTGATGTCTTTGAATGGAAAGGAATGAAAAGATTTTCAAGGATTAACCCTTGTTTGATCATAGGGTACAACATATGATTTTAAATGGAATTGTTGCTTACAATAAGTTTGAATGGGCTAGGATTCTTTAATTGACTGATAAGAATTTGGTTGTTGAGTAGGATTATTTGGGTGATATATAAAAAATGGCGTTTTCATTTCACTATCTATGATAAGGATCATCATAAAGTTAGATGGAAATACTAGTTCCTTAGATTCCTCAATGTGATTGATTAATAGTGTGTTGTGATGTTCGGTGTTTGAAACAAGGTTCCTTCCTTGGCTTACACATGTTGTATTTTTTTTTTCCACAATGGATTTTTGTTCACTTCTTTCCCCAAAAACACTTACCCTAAAATACAAACACTTAACATTGTGAAAGAATCTTGAATTACATATCCCTATAGTTGTTCAATTTGTTTGGGGATGCCCAAATACCTTAAAATACAATTTAGGGTTATTTTTCTATATGACACAATTTGAGGAATGGCTTTGGTTTTAGAATTCTTATTTGACCACATTAAATTTTTTTCTTTAATTATCAATTTGGGCACATGGGGTTTTAGTATTAAGATCCTTATTTAATCTTATTAAAAGCCTTCCTTTTGAAAGTATTAAAATTCTTATTTGACCATATTAAAATCAACACCTCAAGACCTTTATTTGAGTGAATTGTGGGTGCTACATTTCAAAATCCTCATATGACCATCTTAATTCAAATTTGAAAGGGTTGCACCCATAATGCACATATAGGAATTTACTCACAATTCAAAAAGCCCTTACCACAATCCTTCACAAATTTGTAATAAATTGTAAATGTCAAAAAATCAACTTCAACTTGGGTTGAATTTCAAATTAGCTTGCATTAAGAAGAAAGAAAATGTCAGAGAAAATTAAAATATAATTTACCAAGTACACATTTCTTTTGACAATTTTAAGTGATTATATTATAACTTATGACCATGTGTTTGTGACATTCACAAGCCATGTAGTTGGAGTCATTCATGTTCAGTGGTACGAGAACAAGGTTCAAATTTCCAAAATGTTTGGATTAGTGACATTGTAACATCACATAAGGGGATGAGAATCTTTGGGACCATCTATGCAAGATGGAATTTTCTTTTGTGGTGGTAAAATAAGGAATGTGATCTTATTTCCTTGGATCTATGGCATAAACTTTAATATGTTTCAAGGTGTTGGGTGGTGGTTAATTGGGTTTGAGATTTTTTTTTCTTCAACTACATTGTCCCATCCTCAAATTCAAACATTTAACACCATGTGAAAATTAACAACAAATTGTAACATAAAGGCTTGTGGATGAACTATTTTTAATTGATTAGAATTAACTTTTTAATTGGAAATGTGCCATTCATTGAAGAGGGTTGTATTGTTGAGTGTTTCTTTTTTGACCCATTTTGGGCAACAATTGTTTAAAATGCAAAGATCACCATTGTTTACAATAAATACAATTCTAGTTGAAAATATGTGAAGCGCAATAATATGATGAATTATTGATCCTTGAAAACCAAAAAACACACCTTATGTGTTCCACCTTTTACATTGTGCTCATGGAAACAAATGTCCAAGGCCTTGTGTGATGCTTATACATTTATTGTCCACAAATTTGACTTTTTTCATGGTGCAAGAACAATTATATGAATTCCTTTCAACTTTGCTTCATTCATTTCATTGATTAGTTGACATCATTTGTTCCAAATATAATGTTTGCACCTTCCTAAATGCCATCATTGTTGATCAACATGCAAATGGTTGTTTCTTCAATCTTGATCTACCAAAGATTCTTGACTATGTAAGCTTCACAAGCAAAGGAAATGAATTACCAAGATGGACATCCTACAAATCAAAATCTTCCTTCAAGAATAGAAATATTTGATTGCTTGCATAAACAAACAAATGTTTTTTCACATGATTTTGTAGATAAGGCTCGAGATATGAAACATTCAGAAGGTGCCTAACTTTTGCTAATGGTCAATTTTTTTCAACAAGTCTCAATTACACTTTAAAAGTTACAAGCGGCCTTAATGTTACATCGAGCAATAATGACGAGGTTGGTCACCTCTTGATGTTTTGCCCTTTCAAACTCACCTTCCATTCCCACTCCAAGTTATTACATGCCATCAACACTTGAATGATTTTCATTTACATAATGCACTTTTAGCCACTCAATTGGGACTCATGTTCTTCCTTTTTTTTTTTTCCCACCCATTTCTTTTGCCACTCCTTTCATTTATAAAGTTTTGCAAGTTAACATCTCATGTTGTAAAAAATGGCATTGAAATGTTTTTGTCCCACAATGTGTAAAGCTTGAGTTTGGTGCTAAAAGGGGGGTTTGTCGAAATACTCTTGCATGACAATGCTTATGTGTAGTGTTCATGTAGGGTGAAAATACCTTGGGTAGGTGCATTCACAAATTAAAAGGTCCTACAACAAGGAGGTAGATTTTGAAAAACTCATGTATGGGTAATAATTGGGGTTAATATATATATATATATATATAATCAAGCTAATATCTTGTTTGAAATTTGTCATTTATCTTTCCTTGATTAATATATTGATCGATTTTTTTCTTTTGCCCTAGCTAAGTTAACATATGAAATTCAATATATTCACACAAAACCCTTGTATAGATCTTGTGGGTAGTAATTGGGGTTATGAAATATTAAAACCTTTTTTTAAAATCAAACTAATGTCTTGTTTGAAATTTGTCATTTATCTTTCTTTGACTAATATATTGATTATATTGATTGAATTTTTTCTTTTTCCCTAGCTAAGTTAATATATGAAGTTCAATATATTTGCACAAAATCTTTGTATAGATCTTGGTCCCATTTTTTTATGTTAAAATAAATCTATTTATTAAGGAGGATGGTATGTTTATTTTGTTTATGAAATTGAAATCTCGCAAACTATGGCACCCCAATTGTTCTATTGGTATTCTTTGAAAGTCCTTGATGAGAAGAGGTGCAACGAGGTGGTTTTGTATTGTTTTACACCTATTGTGCAAGAGTTATTGAATATTTGTTATTGAAATTTTAATAAAATGAAAACTTGCATTTTTAGGGAAATTATGGTTGGCTTTTGGTGTTATGCATGAGGAGGATTCTATGTAGACAATTTGGTATTTGTATATCCAAGGTCTATAGGAGAGATTTTGAATAGGGTTCTTATGGAGATGATATTCTATTTTGAAACTCAAGGTGGAGGAGCTATTGAGTAGCATTGTATGGAGGCGACTACATATTTTTAGACCTAAGGTGCAAGCGATATTAATTTTTGAGGCGTAATCTTTGTCATTGGAAATTCAAAAAAGATCAAAAAAAATCAAAATCCAAATGTTTAAAAAACCTTTAGCCAAGCGAGGCAAAGGCCTCTACTAGTGAAGGCGAAATGAGTAAAAGGAGAAAAAAGGGGCACTGCGAGAATCGAACTCGCGACCTCTCGCACCCAAAGCGAGAATCATACCACTAGACCAAGTGCCCTAACAACATACAGTAATGTAACGTAGAACAAAATTTATAATGTTATTTCCATCTGCAGATGCAGTCAAGCAGACTGAGCAAAAGCTGGGCTCCTTTCTTCTGCTTCCAATTGCAGAAACAAAACTGGTCTTGCAACTCGAGACTTGGAAATGGACTCTGTTTCCCCAACTACTACTGTTCAAGGTGTTAGATCTCTTCTTATCAAATTTGTTTTGCCAACCTTTCTCAAATTCTTTGCTTTTGTTTCCCCTCTCTTCTTCTTTAGTTTTTTTTTTTTTTTTTGGGCCAGAAGAAGACCCAATTTTTTTTTTTTTTTTTCATTTTTTTACTAATCCTCCTCCTACTTCTACACTATTTTTTTTTCAGTTGGAAGAGTTGGATTTTT
>Ga0116227_10012151_pt1 | contig 14162 bp, 10 predicted proteins | sample S1TSphgellanicum_FD_89693 | JGI IMG/M metagenome (GOLD analysis project Ga0116227, IMG submission 89693) | Host-associated microbial communities from peat moss isolated from Minnesota, USA - S1T2_Fb - Sphagnum magellanicum MG | ecosystem: Host-associated > Plants > Peat moss > Unclassified... | reverse complement strand
TTTGACCCTGGCGGACGGTTGGAAGACGGCAATCGCTGAGTACTACGCGAACGTCGGCACCATGCCCGCCGGCATCGCGAATTTGGCTGGCACCAGCTCGTCGGTCGGCAAGTACGAAACCGGTATCAACGTGAGTGGCGGCTCGATTGTCGTTACCTACGGCAACACCGCCAATACGAAGATCTCTGGCAGCACGCTGGGCCTGATCCCGTACACCAATGCCAACAACGATGTGTTGTGGCAGTGCGGCACCGCGGCCGCGCCGTCAGGCACGATTGCAACGAGCGCGGCGAACGCTACGAATATTGCGCCTCAGTACCTGCCTGTCTCTTGCCATTCGTAATAGCTTGACGCATCCACTTTTCGGGTGATCGCACCGGGTGGAGCATGAAGGGAGCCTCTCTCCGGAGAGGCTTCCTCATTTTTGAGACTCCCCTTTCACAGAGGATTCATCAATGAAACGCAGCAAACTCGCGCGCGGCTTCACGCTCATCGAACTGATGATCGTCGTGGCCATCATCGCTATCTTGGCGGCGATCGCCATCCCCGGGTATCAAAACTACATCATCCGCGCGCAGGTGACCGAAGGCATCACTCTGGCGGACGGGTGGAAGACGCCAGTCGGCGAATACTACGCGGCTAATGGCACCTGGCCCACGGCGGCCAACCTGACGAGCAACACCAATTCGATCGGCAAATATGAATCTCTTGTGACTGTCAAGACCGGCGGTGTCATCGAAATAACCTATGGCAACCAAGCCAATTCCCAAATCAATTCCAACAAGCTCGATCTGGTCCCGTACACGGACGCGACGGGCGACGTGCTGTGGCAGTGTGGTACCTCGACGGCGCCGTCGGGAACGATTGCCACGAGCGCCGTGAACACGACCACGGTACCCGCTCGGTACCTGCCCGCGACCTGTCATTCATAGGAGCTCATTTTCGATCCCTCGACCCCCAATTTTGCAAAGCAGATAATGGGAACGAAATCACGCCGTGTGCGGCTGTCGGTATGCCACTATCCGCGGGGAATTTGACAATTGATAGCCTGGCGTGAGGCTGTAAACTAACGGCACAGAGAACCCTGAGGTATCTTGTAAGTTCATGAATGACAACGTAATAGCTGCGGCCGGCGGCATGACTCGGGCCGCACTGGGGGGGCTTGCCCAGAGACTCGTCCAAGACGGTCTGGTGGAGGAATCCGCCATGCAGGACGCTATTGCAAAGTCCAAGGAAAAGCGCCTGAGCCTAGTGTCCCACCTGGTCGGGGCGAACTTGGCGACTGCGCGCGACATCGCGATCTCGGCGTCCAACGAGTTCGGCGTGCCGCTGCTCGATCTCGATGCGGTCACCGCGGATATGGAGGCCGTCCGTTCCGTCAGCGAAAAGCTGATGCAAAAGCATCGCGTCTTGCCTCTGATGAAGCGCGGCAAGCGGCTCTTCTTGGCCGTAGCCGACCCAACCAACTTGCATGCGCTCGACGAGATTCGCTTTCAGACGTCGATGAGCATCGAGTTCGTCGTGGTCGAAGACGACAAGTTGCAGACCGCGGTTACGAAGGCAATCGATCAAGCCGAGGCGGTCATGCCCAGCCTGACCGACGAGGATTTCGACCTCGAGAATCTCGAAGTCACCGGCGGCGACGATGACGCCAATCAGGACACGTTGGCGCGCGACGACGTCGAAGACGCGCCCATCGTCCGTTTCGTGAACAAAATCCTGTTAGACGCGATCAAGAAGGGCGCCTCGGACATCCATTTCGAGCCCTACGAGAAAATCTTCCGCATCCGTACCCGTCTGGATGGCGTCCTCAAGGAGGTCGCGCTGCCGCCGGTGCAATTGGCCGTCAAGATCGTCGCGCGCCTCAAGGTCATGGCGCGCCTCGACATCGCCGAGCGCCGCGTACCGCAAGACGGCCGCATCAAGATGCGGCTGTCGAAGAACCGGGCCATCGATTTTCGCGTCAGCACCTGTCCCACGCTGTTCGGCGAAAAGGTCGTCACGCGTATTCTCGATCCATCCAGCGCCATGCTTGGTATCGACGCGCTAGGGTACGAGCCCGCGCAGCGTGAGCTGTATCTGAAATATCTCGCGAAGCCCCAGGGCATGATTCTGGTCACCGGACCCACGGGCAGCGGCAAGACGGTATCGCTGTACACGGGCCTCAACATACTGAACACCGAGGATTGCAATATTTCCACGGCGGAAGATCCCGCGGAAATCAACTTGCCTGGCATCAATCAGGTCAACGTCAACAACAAGGTCGGCCTCACGTTCGCTGCCGCCCTGCGCGCGTTTCTTCGACAGGACCCCGACGTCATCATGGTCGGCGAAATCCGCGACCTGGAGACGGCGGAGATCGCGATCAAGGCGGCGCAAACCGGTCACTTGGTGCTGTCCACGCTGCACACCAACGACGCGCCGCAGACACTCACGCGCTTGGTGGACATGGGCGTCAAACCGTATGCGATTGCCACTTCCGTGAGCCTCATCATCGCGCAGCGGCTGGCCCGCAAGCTGTGCAGCGTCTGCAAGCAACCGATCGACATTCCCGCGGAGGCCCTGAAAAGGGAGGGCTTCGAGCAGGCCGACATCGATGCCGGCATCAGAGTGTACAGGGCCGTGGGCTGCGGCAACTGCACCGACGGCTACAAGGGCCGGATGGGACTGTATCAAGTGATGCCGGTGACCGAGACGATTGGCCGCATCATCATGGAAGGCGGCGGGGCGCTCGATATCGGCGACCAGGCGACGAAAGACGGCATTTGGAATCTGCGCCGTTCCGGCCTCCAGAAGGTGCGGGACGGCGTGACGAGCCTGGAAGAGATCAACAACGTCACTATCGAGTAGCCAACTGGCGCAAGGATCGATGTATGGCCGTATCGGCAACCGCAGGGAAAAAAGAGACTCAATTTGTCTGGGAAGGCAAGGACAAGCGCGGTAACAAAGTGCGGGGCAAGACTTTGGCCGCGAGCGAAGCCATTTTGCGCGCGGATCTTAGACGGCAGGGCGTGGCGCCCACGCGAGTCAAGACCCAAAGCAACGCCTTTCGCTCGGGCGGCAAGGTCAATAATGAAGACATCGCCGTCTTCGCACGGCAACTCGCGACCATGATGTCCGCGGGTATACCGATGGTGCAAGCCTTCGAGATCATCGGCAACGGCCATGAAAAGCCGTCCATGCAGAAGCTCGTGCTCGACATCAAGGCGAACATCGAGGGAGGCAGCACGCTGCATGAGTCCCTCGCGAAGTTTCCCTTGTATTTCGACGACCTGTTCGTCAACCTCGTCGAGGCCGGCGAGCAAGCCGGTGCACTGGAGTCGCTGCTCGACAAGATCGCGACCTACAAGGAAAAAACCGAGGCTCTGAAGAAGAAGATCAAGAAGGCGTTGTTCTACCCCATCGCGGTGTTGGTGGTCGCGGTCATCGTCTCGGTCATTCTGCTGATTTTCGTGATCCCCCAATTCGAAGAGTTGTTCAAGGGATTCGGGGCTGACCTTCCCGCCTTCACCCAAATGGTCGTCAACCTGTCGCGCTTCGTCCAACACCAAGGCTGGTGGGTGGCGCTGGTCATCGGCGGCAGTTTTTACGCTTTCTTCTATTTTTATAAGCGCTCCAAAAAGATGCAGCTGGCATCGGACCGCATCCTGCTGAAATTTCCGATCATCGGTCCCATCCTCGTCAAGGCGGCGATCGCCCGGTTCGCGCGTACACTCGCGACGATGTTTGCGGCGGGTGTGCCGTTGGTCGAAGCCATGCAATCGGTCGCGGGCGCCACTGGCAACATCGTCTACGAGGAAGCCGTACTGCGCATGAAAGACGAGGTGGCCACCGGCCAGCGTTTGCAGCGTGCCATGGAGAACACGGGTCTCTTCCCCAACATGGTGGTCCAAATGATCGCTGTCGGCGAGGAGTCCGGCTCGCTCGACACCATGTCGGGCAAGGTTGCCGAGTTCTACGAGGCCGAAGTCGACAATGCCGTGGACAGCATGTCGAGCTTGCTCGAGCCCTTGATCATGGCGGTGCTGGGCGTGTTGGTGGGCGGCATGGTGATCGCCATGTACCTTCCTATTTTCAAGCTCGGCCAGGTGGTCGGATAGCGGGAGGTCGGATCGCGGGGCGCGTCAAGCGATTCGCATCGGCCGGCGCATGCTGAACGAAATCGCGTCACTGTATTCGGAAAACGTCCTGCTATTTGCCGGATCCGCGTTTCTCTTGGGTCTCGCGGTGGGGAGTTTTCTCAACGTCGTGATCTATCGCCTGCCCATCATGTTGGAGCAGGAATGGCGCGCGCAAGCCATCGAGCTGATGCCGCAGGCCGGCGAGGCGGCCGCGGTCGCCGAACCGCCACCGCGCTTCACCCTCAGTGTCCCGCGGTCGGCCTGTCCCGCATGCAAAGCACCCATCACGGCCTGGCAAAATATTCCCATCGTCAGTTGGCTCATGTTGAGGGGACGATGCGCCGTCTGTAAAACCCGGATCTCGGCACGCTATCCGCTCGTGGAGCTCGCGACGGCGCTGCTGTCTGCATTCGTTGCCTGGCATTTCGGATTCGGCCCGAATGCCGCGTGCGCCCTGGTGGTCACGTGGTCGCTGATCGCGCTGACCGGCATCGACATCGATCATCAATTGCTACCGGACGGGATTACCCTACCCCTGATGTGGGCAGGCCTGCTCGCATCCGTGGCGATCGGTCCGGCGCCGGGGCAGTTGCTGCCGGTGTCGACCACCGACGCGGTGATCGGTGCGGCCGTCGGTTACGTGAGTCTATGGACGGTGTTCCATGTGTTCAGGCTCGTCACCGGCAAGGAAGGCATGGGATACGGTGACTTCAAGTTGTTTGCGGCCCTGGGGGCTTGGCTGGGCTGGAAGATGCTGCCGCTGGTGATCTTGTTGTCCGCGGGCACCGGGGCGGCATTCGGCATCACGATGATCGTGCTGCGTGGCCGGGATCGCGCCGCGCCGATGCCCTTCGGACCGTATCTCGCGACGGCGGGGTGGATCGCGATGCTATACGGTGATTCGCTGGTGGGCGCATATCTGCGTGCATCGGGTTTGCAACACTAGCCCATGGCGCCGCGTCTGCGCATCGGGCTTACCGGCGGCATTGCGAGCGGCAAAAGCACGGTGGCCCGGCGGTTCACCGAACTCGGCGTTCCGGTCATCGATGCCGACGAATCGGCTCGCGTCGTCGTCGCCCCGGGACAACCGGGGCTCGACGCGGTCGCCAAGGCCTTTGGTTCGACCGTTTTGACTTCCAAAGGCGAACTCAATCGGCGCGCGCTGCGCGATCTCATTTTCTCGGCGCCTGCATCGCGGCGTCGATTGGAGTCGATCCTGCATCCGCTGATCCGTGCGGAGATGGAGCACCGCGCGGCCGCGGCGACGGGCCCCTACCTGGTTCTGGCGATACCTCTGCTGCTCGAGGGTGGCACCCAAGACCGGGTCGACCGCATCTTGGTCGTAGATGCATCCGAAGAGGCGCAAGTGCAACGAGTGATGAGTCGCGACGGTGGCAGCGAGGATCAGGCAAGAGCCATTCTCGCAGCCCAAATCGGCCGCGAAGAGCGCATCAAAGCGGCGGACGATGTATTGCGGAATCTAGGATCGCTCGAGGAATTGCGCAGGTCCGTCGACGCTCTACATTCGAAGTATTTGCGCCTCGCCGGAGTCGCCCCTATGCCAATTTAACCGAAACGCATGGTTTACCGTGGGGCACGGCTTGGCTCAGAATAGCGCAATGAACTCTTACCCCGATCCTCGACCCGACGCAGAGCCGGAATTGGCGCCGGTAACCTACGAGCAACCGCTCAATGAGCGCATGCGCACGTTCTTACGTCTGGAATTCCTCTACACTCAGGCCTCATATCACGCCGACTTCCCGAATCCGTGGAGTACACGATCGGCCGTGACCAGCCTGCTCGAGATTTTAGCGATCACCGCCCGCGGCGATTCGCGCAGCGAGGTGCTCAAGGAACTCGAGCGGCACGTCAATTTGCTCAAGGACTTTCAATCGAAGACCGGCGTCGACCATAGCCGCTTGAAATCCTTGATGTCGAACCTCGTCAAGATGCGCGAGGAGCTGGCGACCGTCGGCGGAAATTTCATGGGGCCTTTACGCGATTCCGAATTTTTGAGTGCCATCAAACATCGGAGCGCCATTCCCGGCGGCACCTGCGATTTCGATTTGCCCGACTATTGCTTTTGGCTGACGCGGCCAGCCGAAGTGCGCGCCGCCGAATTCAATGCATGGCTCACGCTGATCCGACCATTATGCGACAGCATCGCCGAGCTCTTGTGGCTCACCCGCCAAAACGCCAAGCGCAAGTCGGAAACGGCCGTCGGAGGGATATTTCAGCTGCAATTCGACCGCGAAAATCCCTGCCAGTTGGTCAGGGTGACCATGCCTCCCCAGATCGATCTATTTCCTGAAATCAGCGGCAGCGGCCATCGCTGCACGATTCGATTTCTGCAATGGTCGAGCGCGACGGCCAGACCCATACACGTGGACTTGGACGTGCCGTTCCTGCTCACGTGCTGCGCCTGATCGAGTCCCGGCACGATGGCCGCGATCGTCAAGTGTCCCACGTGCCGGCGACCGGTCGAATGGTCGGCCGAATCACCTTATCGGCCGTTTTGCAGCGATCGGTGCAGACTAGTCGATCTCGGGGCGTGGCTGACCGAACAGCACAAGATTCCCGACGAGAGCAGCGCTGCCGGCGAGGAACCTGTGGCGAACCCATCAGACGATTTTTGACGACGGCCTATGGCGCGGCCCTTCTATGAGCCGCAGAAATTGAGCACCCTCTCTGTTGAAGAGCGCGACGACTTGCTCGCGCGAGGGGTTGAGTGTCACCGGGCCGGCCGCCTAGAAGACGCCGTGGCCGCCTATCGGCAGATACTCGCGGGATCGCCGCGCGATTTCGATGCCACGCATTTGCTCGGTGTCGTGGCCCTTCAACAGGGACGGCTCGAACTCGCGCAACGGATGATCAGCGCCGCGTTGGCTGAGAATCCGCACGACGTGTCGGCCATGGGCAATTTGGGCACGAGCTACATGCGGGATGGGCAGCTCGACTCAGCCCTTAAATGGTTCGAAATTGCCTTGAAGTTGCAACCGGATGCGCCGGTCTTGCTGACCAACGCGGGAACCGTCTTGCACAACATGGGCCGTAACGCCGAGGCCATCCCCTTGTTGCGGCGCGCCCTCGCGGCCGATCCGAGCTCCTATGCGGTATGCAGCGCATTGGGTGCGTGCCTCATCAAGACCGGCGACGCGGCTGAAGCCGCCCAACTGTTCGACATGGCAACTCGCAGCGAACCGCAGGACGCCGAGGGTTGGGCGAATCTGTCGGTGGCACTGAATGCGCTGGGCCGTCATGCGGAAGCGCGCGAATGCGCGGATAAAGCCGTGTCACTGCGACCCGGGTCCTCGACTGCCTTGGGTGCGCTCGGCGCCGCCCAAATCGAACAGGGCAGGATGGCGGAGGCCATCGAAAGCTATAGACAGGGCGTTGCGCTCGCCGCGCCGTCGGCGCAAATGTTGCTGTCCTTCGGCCATGCGCTGCTCGCCAGCGGCCTCAACGAGGAGGCGATCGAACAACTGCAACGCGCGGTGAGCCTCGATGGGAATAATCTCGCAGCGCGTTGGGCCATCGCGATCGGTCACTTAAAACCAGTTTACTCTGGCGAATCCGAGATCGCTGATTCGCGTGAACGGTTTTCGCGGTCGATGGACGAGCTAGCAGCATGGTATCGCAACGCCGGACCGGTCATCGAACCCTACAATGCGGTGGGGGTAAATCAGCCGTTCTATTTGGCATACCAACCATACAACAATCGCGACTTACTGCGACGCTATGGTGAGATATGCGTAAGCTGGATGACCTCCCTACCCGTGACGACCGTGCCCGAGGAGCGGGTGGACCACGCGGGCGGCCCGGCCTTTCAGACCACTCTAGATAACCGGAAACTGCGCATCGGCATTGCTTCCGCGCACATTCACGAGCACTCGGTGTGGAATGCAATCACCAAGGGCTGGGTCAACCATCTCGACCGGACGAAATTTGATCTCTACCTATTCCAGCTCAATCCCACAGCCGATCGAGAAACCGATGCGGCGAGACGGGTGGCTGCCGGCTTCGAAGATAAGCCCACGAACTTGGCCGCGTGGGTACAGTCGATCAAGGCTAGCAAGCTCGACGTCCTGATCTATCCCGAAATTGGCATGGATCCCCTGACCGCGCGGCTCGCGTCGCTGCGGTTGGCGCCCGTTCAAGCGGCCAGTTGGGGTCACCCCGAGACGACGGGACTGCCCACCATCGATTTATATATTTCAGGGCAGGCATTCGAATCCCCCGCCGCGCCGGCCAACTACACTGAAAAGCTCCTATGCTTGCCGCACCTCGGTGTGCACGTCGAGCCGCTCAAGCCAAAATTCGTCAAGCCGAGTCTGCGATCACTCAAACTTCCCGGCAACGAGCCGCTATTGCTGTGTCCTGGCGCCCCGTTCAAATACTCTCCAATATATGACGAGGTGTGGGTGCAGATTGCGCAGCACCTGGAGAAAAGGCTCCTCAAGAGGAGCAGCGGCGGCCGGCTGGTGTTCTTCCGCAGCCGCAGCGACACCATCGATCGAATGCTGGAAACGCGGCTGCGTGCCGCGTTCCGCAAGGCCGAAGTCGATTTCGACTCGCGCGTCGTCATTCTGCCGACCCTCGAACGGTCGCAATTCTACGGCCTCATGCGGCAAGCCGCGCTGATGTTGGATACGCTGGGATTTTCGGGATTCAACACGGCGCTCCAGGCAATCGAGTGCGACCTGCCGGTGTTGGCGTTCGAAGGCGAATTCATGCGAGGGCGACTGGCGAGCGGCATCATGCGGCGCCTCGACTTGCCGGAATTGATCGCGACGACACGCGAGGACTTCGTGCAAAAGGCACGCGAACTCGCGGGAGACGCCTCGCGTCGCGACGAACTGCGCGCAGCGTTGATCGAGCGCCGCGGCTTGCTGTTCGAGGACATGGCGCCGATCAGGGCGCTCGAGCGTCATTTGACGGATGAGGTCAACCAGCGCTCCAGCGCGCGCACGGGCTCCAAATCGTGAAACAAAATCCCGCGGCGCTGCGCGATTTCGGCGCGCAGTTCGTCGCATCTCGCTGGGTCCATTGCCAGCCGAAGCGCGGTTTGGACGAATTCATCCTGGGTGGTGGCCACCAGTTCCGCAAGCCCCATGCGGCGCATGATGCCGCTCGCCAACCGTCCCCTCATGAAAGCACCCTCGTGCGAGAGCACCGGCAGCCCGGCCTCGATGGCTTGGACAGCCGTGTTGAAGCCCGAAAATCCGAGCGTATCCAGCATCAGCGTCGCATGCTGCATCAGTCCAAAGAATCGTGGCCGGTCGAGATACGGAATCAGGCAAACGCGCGCATCGAAGTACACGTTCTCAGCAGCGAAGGCGCGACGTAAGCGCTGCGCCAGCAAATCATCCAAGTGATCATTGCCGCTGCGGAAGAAAACAAGACGGCCGTACCCGGTTCGGCGAAAGGAGTCTGCAATGCGGCCCCAACCTTGACGGCTGCGGTACAACCCCTTGGCGATGCGAGCCCAAACCACGTCATACACGGGCGAGTACTTGAACGGCGTACCGGGGCAGAGGAGCAAAGGTTCATTCGTGGGTAGCCCCAGAGCCGCCAAGTCCGGCGTCACGATCGGCGGCTCGAGGGGTTCTATACAAACACCCAGATTCGGCAGCCGCACCAACTGTTCGCTGTAGTGATCGCCGGCATCAGGCTCCAATGCGTCGGCTGAGAGATACCAATCCAGCGTGGGCAATCCGGTCGTCTCAGGATGGCCCCACGCAGCAGCCTGCACCGGAGCCAGCCGCAATGCGGCGAGCTGCGTGGTCAACGCATCCATACCGATCTCGGGATAAATCAGCGCATCGAGGCCGGCCCCGCGGACCGCACGCACCCATCCCGGCAGGGTCTTGGGGCCGTCTTCGAAATGAGCGACCTCACCCCTCGCCCGTTCGGTTAGTGCATCGCGGGTTTGGCCCAGCTGGAACAGGTACACCTCGAATCGGGTCCGGTCCAGATTGCGGATCCATCCCTGCGTGATCGCGTTCCAGACCGAATGGTTGCGGATGTGCGCGGAGGCGAACCCGACCCGTATCTTGCCGGGCGTCTTGCCCGCTGCCCGTGCGGCCGGCTGGGTGTCTTTTTTCCGGGCAGCCGGGGGGCGGCGCGCATCGGGAGAACCGAGCGGCATCGAGGCCATCCACTCGGCGCACAGTCGCCCGTAGCACGTCAGCAGATCCTTGTTGTTGAAGGGTTGGTAAGCGAGGAAAAACGGTTGGGTCGTACCGACCGCCGCGTAAGCTTCGGTATGCGCGGCGGCGTCGAACCAATCTTTGAGCTGCGCGAGTCCCTCATCGAAGGCCCGGCGCGACGCGTCGATCTCGGCGACGGTGTCGTAAAACGGCTGACACCGAGCCATGGCCCGCTTCCAAAGCGCAACCGCATTGTTGCCGTCCATCTCGATGGCTCGGCCCAGCGGTTCGAAGGATTCCGCGCACCGCCCGCTCGTCCACAGCGCATTGGCAAACCCGCAATAAGTCTGGGTCGACGGTTCCGGCAGGGCGACCGCCTCACGGTAAGTGGCGATGGCGGCCTCGATCTCGCCTTGCTCGAACTGCACGGCGGCGAGCGCTGCAAGGGCAACCGAGGAATCAGGGCGCATCGCGATGGCCTTGTCGATACAAGTACGTGCACGTGCACCGTCGCCTGCCCGATTCAACGCGACTGCCAGGTTGCTCCAACCGTCTGGGTCGGCGGGGTCGGCAACCGTGGCCGCCTCGAACACCGTTACCGCAGCTCGGACATCGCCCGTGTCGAGCAGACAGGCGCCGAGCAGGTTGCAGACCGTGAAGGATGTCGGCGCGTCGGCATAGGCCCGCTGCAATGGAACGAGCGCTTCGCGCGGTCGGCCCAACTCGCGCAACACCGTCCCCAGATTGGTCAGTGCGTCCACTGAATTCGGCTGCAACTTGACGGCACGTTCGAACTGCTCGTACGCGCGATCGAGTTCCCGTTTGCGAAGGTGCACGGTACCCAGATTGTTGATCGCCGCTGCATCGCGCGGCTTCAAGCGCAGCGCCGACGAGATCAAACTTAGGGCTGGCTCGAGGCGGCCATCTTGAAGGGCTATCACGCCCAACAGATGCATTGCATCGAAATGCTGTGGATCCGCTGCGAGTATGCGCTCATAAATCGCGGCGGCCTCGGCCGTTCGGCCGGCGTGATGCAATGCCACGGCCTGCCCGAGCGCAGCATGATCCGGGGAAAACCGCCTCGACATCCTCAATTCGACTGTTTGTCGGCCGACTGCAGACGTGCGAGAAGATCGAATGAAAAGGATTTGACGAAGGGTTCGGGGTAGCCGTGGGCGCTCATTCCTTCGCGTACTCGGGCTGCCAACCGCGCCTTCTTGTAGATGTTGAGACGGGAATCCCGGACGAATTCGCGCGTTCGCTTGGCGATGCGTTCGTTGAGCTTGTCGGCGCGCTCCGCGATGTTCTTGGTGCCGGGAGAAAACCCGGCGGGCAGCGATTGCTTGACCTCGGCGACGATCCAATCGGCGAATTGATCGACATCCGTGGTTTTGAAGAAATTTCCGAACATGGTGGCAAAAACCTCGCGACTCCCGGTCGCCGTTGCGCTCTCCATTGCGACGGCATGATAGCCTGAAAAATGCATGCCGACCGGGAATTGCCGCTCACCTCGAAGGGGCGGCTGCTCGCATCAAGACGGCTATAATTTCGGCAAACGCTCGCAGCCCAGGATGAGAAGATGATCGGTATCCTTTTGAAACAGCTATTCCCGGCACTGGGGCGATTCGTGTGGTATCACGCCCGGCGGCCGTTCGGGGGAACCGTCCCACCGACAGCACCGGCCCCGCCCACGGAAGTTCGGTCACCGGCCGCGGTCGGCGCGACCACGGCGACCGAGGCAAGCATCGCCGAACTCAACGCGGAGATCGGACTTGACCCACGGTATCTGAGGCCTGTTCAGTGGCCGACTCATCGCACCAACGTCCCCACGCCGGAACTGGCTGCCGACGCTCTCTACAAACTTTGGACGACCATCCCGGGGGGGCACAAATGGACGCATTACTTCGCGATCTACGAAGCGGTATTCGGTCCGCGCCGGGCGGAACCTTTGCGCATACTCGAAATCGGCGTCCTCGGCGGAGCTTCCTTGAAGCTCTGGCGCCAATACTTTGCGCATCCCGATACGGTCATCGTCGGCATCGACATCGCACCCGACTGTAGCGAATTCGATGCGCCCGCCGCGGGAATCCGGGTGCGGATTGGCAGCCAGGCCGATCCGGAATTCCTGCGGCGAGTCGTGCGCGAGTTCGGGCCGTTCGATTTGATCATCGATGATGGAAGCCATCATAGTTCGCACATCATTGCCACGTTCAACCACCTGTTCGACGCGGGCTTGAAGGATTCCGGCATCTATTTCGTCGAGGATCTGCACGCAAATTACTGGCATCCCTGGCGCGACTCGCAGCGGAGTTTTCTCGACGTCTGCAAGGAACTGCTGGAACACCTGCATGCGCATTACCGGAGCGCATCGCCGGCGGCTTTCATGGTACAGCAGGCTTCCGATCAACCGCACACATCGCTCGACGTCCCGCTAATCACGACCATGATCCGCGAAATACGCATCCTCGATTCGGTGGTGGTTATCTACAAGACGCATCGCGAACATGTTCCCTATTACTTGCGGACCCACTGAGCCATGCCCAAACCCCGGCGCCCGAAGCGAAACCTCGTACCCGCTGCTCTGGTCGCGTGTGCCGTCGCGACGGCGGCTCCCGCGACCGAGCTGACCATCGATCGGCTGTTCGACGCACCGGCCCTGGCGGGCCCCACGGTGCTCGGTTTGAAAGTCTCGCCCGACGGCTCACGTGTGACCTATCTACAAGGCAAGCCCGAGGACAAGGATCGACTGGACTTGTGGGAATACAACATCCACGAGGCGCGCTCGCGCCTGTTGGTCGATTCCAAGATTCTGGCACCCACCGAGGAGAAGCTCTCGGACGAGGAACTAGGACGGCGTGAGCGGCAGCGAACGGCGGCTTTGTCCGGCATTCTCGAATATTCCTTCGCTCCGTCCGGGAGCGCACTGTTGTTTCCGCTGAATGGCAAACTGTTCTATTTCGATCTCGCCAAGCCGGTGGACGCCGCCCTGTTGCAGATCGGCGACTCGGCCGGCTTCATCACGGACGCCACAGTCTCGCCGCGCAGCGCCTACGTGGCTTATGTTCGGGATCAAAATCTCTTCGTCTACGATCTCGCAACACACACCGAAAGGGCATTGACCGAAGATGGGGGCGGTCCGGTCAAAAACGGCATGGCCGAATTCGTCGCTCAAGAGGAAATGGGCCGGAGCACCGGTTATTGGTGGGCACCCGATGACCGGCACATCGCGTTCGTCAAAGTCGACGAGACCCCGGTCAAGGAAACACAACGGTTCGAGATCGCGGCCGACAACGTCGCCACCTTCGCGCAGCGCTATCCCGCCGCCGGTGGTCCCAACGTACTGGTGCGGCTCGGCATCCTGGATGTTCGCACCGGAGCGGTCGTCTACGTCGATTTGGGGTCCGATCCCGACATTTATCTCGCGCGCGTGGATTGGCTGCCCGACGGCAAGACCATTGCCGTGCAACGCGAAAGCCGCGACCAGCACCGGCTCGACCTGCTATTCGCCGATGTCGCGACCGGGGCGAGTCGCGTTATCTTGACCGAGACGAGCCCCGTCTGGATCGAGCTCAACGATGAACTCACGTTCCTCAAGCACTCGCGGCAGTTCATCTGGGCCTCGGCCCGCGATGGGTTTGAACACCTCTATCTCTACGACGACGAAGGGCGCGAGAACCGCCGATTGACGGCCGGCGACTGGAATGTCGATGATTTTCGCGCTCGAGCCATCAAGGCGGTCGATGAAAAGCATCGGTTGGTTTATTTCACCGCGACGGCCGCGAGTCCGGTCGAAAGCCAGCTCTACCGAACGTCGCTCGACACGACCACCCCGCATGCGGTGGAGCGAATCTCCAAAGAGCCCGGTTTGCACGCCGTCACCATGCCGGCCAGC
>Ga0116227_10012150_pt1 | contig 14163 bp, 15 predicted proteins | sample S1TSphgellanicum_FD_89693 | JGI IMG/M metagenome (GOLD analysis project Ga0116227, IMG submission 89693) | Host-associated microbial communities from peat moss isolated from Minnesota, USA - S1T2_Fb - Sphagnum magellanicum MG | ecosystem: Host-associated > Plants > Peat moss > Unclassified... | reverse complement strand
TTTAATAATTTTTTTTTATGTTTAAATTTTTTTATTTTTTTTAATTTTTTTTTTTTTTTTTTTTTTTTGCCTTAAGATACTTTTTTCATGTAAATGACAAGGCCAAAGTGTGAAAACACACCCCTTTGTTTTCAAAGGGGAATTGAACACATGACTCAAATGGATTCAGCAACTCATTGACAAATTATTTATTTATTTATTTATTAAAATGCAATTTGGCACATAATACATTTTTTTATTAAAAATGTTTTCAACTTGTATTATAAAAAAAATTCCAGTGATGATAATTTATCAGAAATTAGTTTAAGTAGGAAGACTTAAGTTGTCCAAAGGACAATTGGAATTCACTACATGATGAAAACTCTCTGAAAATTAGATCAAGCTCCAAACACACCCAAGGACTATAACCCATGTTTGATGTCACAAAATCTTCCACCAAGTGCTACAAGAGTAGCCCTAGTTATGAGATGATGATTCACGATTAAAAAATCAACTTGTATATTGATGTTGCAAATATAAGTAAGTAGACATAGATTCAATGACAACGATTCATTGAAGTTGCTTTAGGAAGAGCAACTCTAGATTCCATAAGTAGTCCATTTGGATGACATTTATCGAAATATGTTTTAATTGATTCTCAAGTAATGAGGAATGGAAAGGCGTCTTTTTTCAAATCTTCGTCTTTTTAGAGTTGGATTTTTTTGTTCAACACTATAGACACAAGTTAGATTATTAATACCTTCTTCTGCACCAATTTGCATCTCATTTCTTTGCAATTGAATTTGAATTCAATGCATTTTGAATTCCACTCAATGCACTTGAATTCAGTTTCAGAATAGACCTACCGAGATGCTCTTCGGTGTAAACCTTGGTTGGGTCACGTGTGAAGTCCTGATTATTGGCTGAATATTGCCTAGTAAATTCAATCATTAGTCTCCTTCGAATTTCTACATTCCAAGAGTTCTTGTGGGACCTCTGCAATTATGGAGTACTTCTGTACACATAACTGTTATGGTACTTGCACTAGACTGACTCCAATTCAAATCACTCACCTCTAAGCATCCTGCAGCAGAGCCCCCATTTGCTATTTTTTCCTCAGGAAGAGCTGGTGTGTATCCATTCTCATGTTGCAACTTTTCCTGCATAAACAAAAAACATTTGAATTTTCCTTGGCTTTTTTCTGCCTGACTGAAAGCTCAAGCACCTTGTGCTCTTTTTTTTGCTGCAGCTTCCTCTGCAAAACATACAGCTGCCAACTTACTCTCCAGTTATCACCCAAGGAAGCAGATATGACACAATATGCCCACATGGCCATGAAGACTGACATCAACAAGTTTGAGAACAACTCTGCAAAATCAAAAGAGTATTTCATTAGAGGTTTTGGAAACACCCAAATGCAAACATTGATATACAATTGAATTCAGAGAGTATATGATGTACTTTCATGGCATCTCCTAAGCTCCATTGTTGCGGGACTTTCACATTGCCAGCTTGGTCCTAAAACATGCAGCTGCAGGAACCACAACTTGTACAAGTCACGTCTGGGGACTAGTATGCATGCTGAACAGTGAAGGCCAGCATCAACAATGTAACCAACCAAACATAGATGTGTCAAGCTTGACCACTAACCTTTGCCTTCTCAAGCTTCGCACCCAATCTTAGCATTCTCTTCCTGAAATGTGTGAACACTTGTGCCAGGTCTATCCCAGCCAGGAGCTCTATCCCAGCAAGAATCTTGCCACAAAGCTTCTTGCTGGGATAGAGCTCCTCCTCTTCCTCTTCCCCATCTTCCAGACGCTCAAATCCCTCTCTGTGCCTGCACCTTCAAACCTGCAAGCTCCTCTCTCATGTGCATTTTGACCTGACACCTCCCAAAGACAAAAATAAAACCCTTCCTAGCAGAACAGCTCACAACACCCAACATCCCTCCAGAGAGCTCGTATTTGAGGAGTAAGACTCCATGCATTCTCACTCTTTGATAAAAAAGACACAGAAGGTTTCAGCAACATGTTTCCTGACACCAATTTGCAGATGAACACAATCAATCAAACTGAGAACCAAAGATGGAGGAGGAAAAACCTGAAAACAAACAAAAACATATCTTTCATAAGAATAGAGAGATCTCCATCCTCACGATGAAGAAAAAACAGCAAGGTTAACACTTCCTCAGGAAGTCATAGAAAGAACCACACAAGGAAAGACAGAACAAACAAAAAACAAAAAACATACACTGGTATGAACAAAAGTGCCAGTCTCACACCTGTTCAGGGACCGTCAACAGTAGTATGTATGATAGTGCCTTACTACCACAACTTCCCCACTGACTTCATCAGCTCCCTTTAGTGGGTAAAGGCCAGTGACAAGCACCAACCTGCGAACTGAGTTTCTGCTGCAATTCCGGAAGCAATGGGAAGACTCAGCCATACTACTGGCTAGCAACAGACTACAACGACAAGGACAAGACAAAAAACAGACTGACAGAAAGGGAAAAGAAAAACTCAAGGAAAGGACAACAGGGAAAGACTGTGAACAAGTGGGCTTTCAAGAAGCTCCCCACTTAAAAGACCTGAAGCAAAATCATTTTGAAAACGCCAAAGCCAGAAATTCCAAAAAGGAATTTTTCCTTAACAAGCAGCCCTCTACTTCTCTTTAGAAGAATTTTTAAAGGGTAGCTTTTGACCTTCAGAAAGACAATAAGACCGACCATCTGAAAGAGAAAAAACTTCTTACAACTAACCAACAAAAACACATACTTAAACCATCATCAAAATGTCCAGGAGCTTTTCTGCAGATCATCCCTGCTGTTACCAAATTCTGCAGGACACTCAGAGCTCAAACCTAGATCAAAAATAGATATTTTGTAATCAAACATTGAATTGTTGATTCACAGTCATTCTACTCCAATGTTGAGGTTTGGAATGCAAATTGAGCAGCACTGTGTAGTTGACAATCTGAAGTTTCTTGATCAGTGGGCACTATCATGATGAACACTCACTCTCCCTTTATCATGCCACTTCTTGCCATCAACTTCCTACTCTTACACATCCCACACAACCCTCCATGACAAATCATTATTCTCTTCCTTGCTGTTCTCAGGTTTCACAACACCAATTTGAGAAATTTTTTTGAAGCTTCCCTGCCGAGCCCCCTGAGATCCAAGTCATGCTTGTTGTCTGCAGTCCATGACAAATCATTATTCTCCTGCTGCTGCTCTCAGGTGTCAAAACACTGAATTGAGAATAACAAGTCTGAAGCTTCCTCCTCCACCCTGTTCTGAGATACTCCTGTAAAACCCATTGCATATTTCTGTTAATCTAGAATCTTCTTCCTTTGTATTGGCAGCTGAACTGCTGGGTGGAAAATTCAATTACATCAGTGTACCTCCTCCTTACGAGTCATGGATTTTACAGCACTCATGAAGCAGCTCCTTTTGTCACCTCTGCTCAGAGAGCACACTTGTATTGTAAGTAGAAGCATCAGGTCTGGTCTGTGTCTCACATGTTTCTCTGTTCCTTGTAATGCCCCCTGTTTCACTGACAAGCATCTTGTGAGATTTTTGTCTATGTGACAAGATGTCTCATGCAGGTGGTTGAGTACCAAATAAAATCTACGCAGTTTTCAGAGGATGAGGAGGAAGCTAGACATCTGTGGTGCACTGGTCAAGCTACAAGCTCTTCACAGCTTTTATACTACACCCACTGCTTTCTCTGCCGTGATGCATAGAAGACTTCAGGGTGAGGAGGTTCCAGATCAAGTTTTTGGTTAGACCTTACAGTCTTCAAGAGAGAGAACAGAAGGAAAGGTGGGTTTTGGAAGGAAGAATCTGCAAGAACAGGGAGCCCCACAATCCCACAAGTCAGTACCTAAAAGATTTTCAAACCATCCAATTCAAAGTTGTTCTTGCTTTGGTTCGGGGATGAGATTGCACCCACCTTCTTCACTTGAATGACACTGGACTGATGAGTCCAGAGAGCTCCTGGACTGCCCAAATTCTTTGAGTCCAATGTTGTAGACTAATGGACAACAGTCACATTGCCAGTAGCTCTTCAATGTGTAGTAGCAGTGGGGGACTTCCACCCCACTTGAAACTGTAAGTGCTCGCCAGACTGATTGATCCATAAGATTGGGTGTAGTCACCCACTCATCATCCAAGCAGATGTTTTGATGATGACAGTGAAACTGTATCCAGTAACAGCAAAGAAGACAAGATTTTTCCTTCCCATGTTACACCTCAATTCAGCTACTGATACAAAGGGCGTCAGAGGGGACAGATGACACAGAAAGAGAGAGACATGGTACAGGAATGGAAACTTGAACTGCCTGGCCAATCATCTGGCGGTGAAACTCTTTGTTTCAACAGAGCAGAAAAACAATCCAACAAAACTCTCACTTTTGTACTGTGCAAAACATGACCCATTTAGGACACCAGCTTGAGGACATACAGCTGCAACATATGTTGCATTTTGCATGCACTACCCCAGAACAAAAAAACCTCAAACAACCAAGGTTCAGAGAAACAGACCTTTCAACTGATTCAAAACATAGAAGCTTCACAATCAATGCAGTTCAATAACACAGTTCTGAGATGTGAAAGTAACCTTTTTTTTATTTTCATCCCGGCCATGGCAGCTGGGGCTTGTACAAAACTTCCAGAGAAAAGAAGAAGAACCCACAAGCCTCTCCTTGGCCTGCCAGTCACTGAACTGGAGCCCCCAAGTGACTGCTTTTTTGTGATGTATGAAAGAAGGGTGCTGGCATCCCATGAAGGGTCTTTGTCTCAATCTCACGAAAGATCATGACTACCCACCAAACTGTGGCATTGTATTTTTACACAAAAACATCATATCTGAAGAGAGAGAGCACACATCAGACTACTCAGTTCTGAGTGATGATGATGATGACCTGCTTGCTTCGTGCTGCCGCCACCCAAAGGACAAACGCCCCCTAAAATAAGAAAAGTCCGCACTTAAATATCCTCCAACCCAGGGATTCGAGATTATGAAACCTTGTGAACCTGATGAAGATCTTTAGAACTCTAGCAGCCCAGAACTTGACCAGAATAGTTTCATTCTCCCCTCCTGATCCTAGAATTCCTGTCTATGTGCATCCTTGTACCCCCCAAAATTGGAAAAGGACTTGCCTTCCCTGTCCATTCCCTCAATCTGGATCATTTTTTTTTCTCTTTCAGCCTGTACGTGAGCTAACTGTGAATGAAATTGGCTGTACACTCAGCTGACAATCAAAGGATTCTCTAACACTTGTTCCTGAAATTACCCAAGGAAAGAAAACAAAAAACACCGGAGATGATCGCTTTTCCTACCCTGATGTGACCTACCAGCTTCAGCAGTCTGGAACAAACTGCTGGAAAATCAGTCACCCCCTGTAAAACAGGAAGGGGCAATAGAGTAGCTAGCTAGCTGGCAGTATCCTCCACCATCCCACCTCCTGATGTCTCAATTACCAACTCTTGGACACTCTGTTTTGTTCCTGATTTTGCTGCTGGTTCCATGAAATCTTGATTTGCACTTTTCGATCCACTCCCAGTTGTGTGCTGTTCATCTGGTGAAGACCTCAACTGGGTCTTCTTCACCTTAGGGCTGCTGCTATCAGACACATCACTTTCACCAACACTTGAAGTAGAGCATGATCTTACACCACCATCAGCTGCTGGCTCAGCTGCCTTAGTAACCACACTGTCTGTTTTTTCAACTGTTGCAGTCTCAATCAATTGCTCCTGCTGCTTTAGCTGATCAAAAGCTTCCTTGGCAAGGAGTAGGTCATTCTCATTGCCCAGGCTATGCACACGTCCCTGTAGGTCCCACAAATTCCATACACAGTCCTTGAAGCCTCTAAGATAAACTTCCCAAGAGTCTAGAGATACATTTCCCAAGAGCTCTAGACCCTCTCTGAACATGATTTTCCCACCACATCCCTAACTCTTCTGACCACAGTAATTTTCCAAAGTTTAGAATGCATCCTCTCACACAATCCAGTCTGCTGCCATCACAGTTATTGATCATGTCTTCTCTGGATGAATTTATGAGCAAAGTGTTCTTCTAAACAACATACCTGCTGATGCTGTTCATGGGGCTGCTGTCGCTGGGCCTGTTGTCGGGCTCGTTTGTCTTGCAGCGCCCGCTGCCGGTTTTCATAGAATTGGAAGTCATCCAGGATAGATGTTTTGGAAGAAAAACTCTTGAATATATTAAGCATGCTGATTGCCTGTTCAAACTTAACCTGTGAACAAAATCCAGACCACTCACTATTTGAAACACTGAACAATGTTGTTGCCCTTCAAAACAAGCACAACAACAAACTGGCAGTCCATTCATTGACCCATTTCAAACATAAAAGGATTGACCCAATTGTCTCAGGTGAAAAAGTGTCAGACTGTCATTTGTCTGAGGATGCATATATATATATGCTCTGCTGCAGTACAAAAACCATGATGGATCATGCAGCAGGCAAGAATGTACTACTTGCCTACCACTGCTGACAAGTCTCTATGTAGCCAAATAGGGATGGATTGATTACCTCCTGCGTGTCTCTACTATTTGTCACAGGCTTGTTGTCATTGTTCTCAAGAATGATGTGGCGGAACTGGCAATTCGGAATGTCCTTAATGATGTGCCACTTGACTGTGAAGCGTCCATTCCATTTGTCTTGCTGCCAGTACTCTACACTTTTTCCGAAATCAACAGGGCCAACCATCTCAGCCACACCGCAGAACTGCCCACTTGCATTGACCTGAAAAAGGACAGAAAACCGTCTGAAAGTAGTAGTATGCACTACTGTCTGCAAAGTAGGGCAGCAGCATAGACATGTTTGCAACTGCTCATGATTTTCTGAGGTCACACCTGAGTTGCACACCCAATCCACATCATGCTGATGGAATTGGATTTGACACAATATAGTAAAAACTCAAAGATGGCATGGAGGATTGCTGAAGGGCTTACCGAAAAGAAGAGAAACACAGGGCAGCTTCCCTGCTTGCCACCAGCCTTGCTCTGAGATTCCAGGAATGCAGCATCCAATCTTTTATTACCGGCAGGAGTGCTTGCCCACACATTGTACTTGATGCTCTTATGCACATCATCCTCACTGTAAGACTTGATTACAAAGAACTTTGCATGCTCGTACTTGGTGACAAAATCAGGTCGATTGTATTGCTCTCTGTTTACAAGGGAACTCAGAGCCTCGCTGTTTCCTGGTGAGGTTGTCACTCCCTGTCCCCTGGTATGCCTCAATATTCCTGGTGATGCTAGCCTCTGGTTCCTCAACCTTGTGGTCCGAGGCCCCCTGTTTTGCTCATTAAGAAAATCAAGTGCACCATTGTTACTGTGATTGGGAGATCCACCGCCTCTTCCTCTGTGCTTTCCCTTGTCCATGCTAATCCAGCCACCACGACCATTTGGTCTTGCTTCCAAGCCGTTGCCTCCTCCACTGCCACGTCCTGCTCTTCCAGCACCAGTAGGGCCATTGATAATGCCTGCAAGCGGTGGATAACCCCTTGCAAGTGCCCCTGGTCCAGGACTGGATAATGGCAATGCTGACTGAGCCCACTGCTGTGGTGGTAGGGTATGCATCTGCATCCGATCCATACCATCATCCCCATCATGGTCCAGTTCTCAGTATCTGGAGAAAGCATTTAGGAATGATATGCAGTCCCAAACTACAATTGTTTCCCAGCAGCAGCAAAAAGTATTCTTTTCAACTGTGTCATGGAACTGCAAACCACAGATTTCCATTTCATGCACAAAACCTTAAACTGAGCTAGAATCTGATGCTTGCATCAAGTCCAATGATGATGGCATTCAGCTTGTTGGCATTATTGTGCCAGAGTCTTTAAAGATGACAAGAGCAGTGCACACCTACCTGCAAGGGGCCAATGGGTGTCACTGGCTGCACAGGGATGCCTGATGCAGATAATTGTTGCGATGCAATGGAATGCAATCCTGCTGCAATCTGAGGTCTTTGAAGGCCCTCTGTGATTTTGGTTACTTCAGCCCACGAAGGAGCACTGGCTCTCAAGCCCTCAAAACGCACATCTTGAGGACCAGGAGTATGTATTGCAACTGGTAAAACACCTCTTGAGAATGGACCGTGACAAGGAATCAGTGTGACACTCGAGAATCCAGGCCTTGGACTGCTAACATTCCCATTTGCTAAAAGTCCAGTTGACCCAGTGACTCCTAGAGGAGGGTTTGGCTCCCCTACTCCTCCTCCTGGTGTTGGAAGTTCCCCTACCCCTGCAATTGCTGGAGGTGAAGGCAAGTACTGACCAGCTGGAGATACAGGCTGCTGCCGATACATGTGATTTGGGTACTGGTAGGCCTGAGGACCATAGAGCTGACCATCAGCTCCAATTGTAGGTCCAGCCATCCCAGGAGAGTATGGACTGTAAGGTTGCTGGGACGGATAGCCGAACCCAGTAGATTGAACGAAGACTGACCCATTGTCACTGTAAACACCCTGCATCATCATGAAACAGGGAAAACCCTGAAACTGGTAAAACGGTATCTTGTGAATGACAGAAACCAAAAGTACATGGGAATTGATGACAATCTACAGACAACAACAGCCACCTCCATCACTCTGAAGCCAGATCCAAACAATCAAAAACAACGCTTCTGTTACAAGCAACAGAGATATGGCGGACTACAGACAACAAAGGGTTTTCGGAATATAGGTAACATACAGGAGACTGAAGTTCCACAGCATCAATGCCTGCATATCGAGAATAGTCATCCCATTCACCTGCGATTGAGGACTCAGCCACAAAAAAAGAAACAGGGTGTACTCAAAAGAAAAATCTACAATGTGCAATAAGGATAAGTACAGAGTCATCATCATCATCATCCCATACACATGTCAAAAAAAAATCTAATGCAAGAGCAGAACCGGGCTGCTGCTGCTGCTGGCTCATGAGAGTGAGAGATTCTCATTTGGGAACACTGTTATTAGTGTGGGAAATTCTCACCTCCATGAGTATAGTCATAGACATAGGCATGAGGAGTGGGATAGCCATTCACATAGTACATGCCTGCATCCACGGATCCTTCCTGTGTAGCAGCATTGGTACTTGCAGCATTGCCACTTCCACCAGACACTGATGCTGCATCTCTGCTCCCATCTGAACAACTCCCATCCTGACTACTAGGAGGCACCTGAATCCACACACAGAGATCCCACATCCCACACAGAGATCATGAAAACTGCAACTACTTGTATATTTCTGACCTCCAAATCCATTCCTCCTCCGAATCTCTTATGAAGACAATAATGTGGGAGTAAACTAAGGCCTCAAGACACATACATATGTACATAAATACATACATAGACATACCTCAGAGGTGGTCATGTCGCAAGCTTGTACTTGAGTGTCCATTTTCAAGGTTTGCAGCAGTTCGCTAACATCTGAAAATGGGTAAAACCCAAAAAAAGGAAAAAAATCAAGGAAATTTCCGAAAGAAGTGATGATGATGATGATGATGATGATGCTGATGAGGAGGAGGAGATAATTTATAGACTGGTTTACTACTGCTGATCATCCATTGGTCAAGTTGATCACTCCGTCTTCTTTGTTTCCTCTTCTTTCAAAATTCCTCAACTGTGAAACCACAAGAACTCCAAGAAAATCATCTATGATGATGCTTTTCTTAGGGAAGAAAAGCTCCCATGACTGACTGATGAGGTCAGGTACCCTAAATTTAGTTCTGATGCTCTGAGAGGATGTATGCATCCCTTTGAGCATCCCCCTTTCTTTCTTTCCTTAGTGACCGGTCAAAACACAGTACTGTAACCCTGAATCTCTTCCCTGACCATGAATCTCTTCTCTTCTCTTACCGTGAATCTCTTACTACGACTCTCTCTCCTCAGTTCCTTGTATTTTTCTGCATTATGCGATGTGAGAAAGAAAAGGGAGGAGCTCTGCGATCGCAGAACACCCACTCGCCCACCCGTCGAGAATTTGAAATTTTCTGTGCAAGTTCTGGCTTCAGGGCTAAATACATTCGCACAAAGAAGAACACCCAAGACTGACCCATCAATTCTCGATCGAAGGTTTGGGTCACGACGACGCTGCTGCTACTCGAGCGAGCTTTGTAATGTTGTTGAGCAGATATCACTCGAGTGTAAGAGGTGGGATCAAGAACTTCCCAGTTTTCACGTTCTTGCTCGTCCTCCTGTCCTCCTCCTCATGGTCCTGCTCCTGGTGGTAATGGTTTCTCTGACTCCAAACACACTACACGAGGAAGGAAAGCTTGCTTGTACTGCTACCGAAAAAACGGCTGCTGCAGGGTTGGCAAACTCAGGAAACAAAGCTGCTCGTATTTCTTTTGCAGACAAGATTCTGATCAGCATGCTATATAGGCTCCAGAGGTTTTTCTGATCATTCTATGGCTTCTCGAGTGTTGTTTTTTCTAATCTCTTGTGCAACTATCCGACCGATTTACATGGTATATAATACATACAACGTACAAGGTGCAACCGTGAAGCAAACACATGCACAACGATCGACTCGGAAACTATCTGCTGCTAATGCTTAAATGATTCAACGCTTCTTTGTTTCGCCAGTTGCCTCCTTCACCTTCAGGAGGTCGCAGCATTGAAGAGATGCAAGCTCTTTCGGTAGAGACTTGCAAGACTTTTTGCTGCGACCATCATCATATACGGCTACTTGGCTTTCTGAGGCAGTTATTCTTCCTGTATGAGCTTCTCTGAGGAGGAAGAAGGGAGCTCATACACTCGGTGGGTGGCTCATACTTCTACTTGTGATTCTTCGCTGAGAAAGAGAGGCTGCTGTTTCTTCAAGAGTTGTTCGAGACCAGGTGACAAATGGCCACTCTACAAACAATGCCAGGAGAATCCTGTTCTGGAGAGAGAGAGAGAGAGCTGGTCGTCCTCCTCTTGCACAAGAACAAAACTTCGTCCGGGCAAGGGGCTCCAGCCAAGAAAGTGAAGTGAAGAAACGGTTGGTTTTCCTGCTGCTTCTTCACCGAAGCCTTTGCTATGGAAGTACAGGGACACATACATTCCTCGACAGACTAGAAGAAGAAGAAGAAGCAACAAAAGCAACAATACCGAACGGGAGAACAGAACGAGACTCTCTCTCTCTCTCTCTCTCTCTCTCTCTCTGTGCTTCTGCTTCTGAAGAAGCTTGTTGTGCAAGCAAGCAAGCTAGCTGCACATCAGGAGATAGAAACCCATTTCACAAGACTTTCAGAAAACAACAGAAACAGCAACAACAGTAGAAGAAGAACCCAGACTGACTGACTGATCAACCAAGCGGGCAAGTAGCAAAAGGATACGTTCAGCAGGCTCAGCGACTACCGCCATCTCTCCGGACTCGCCAAAAGCCTTGAAGAAGATCAGGTCCCTCTCCCTCCCTACCCCCCCCCACACACCTTCTTCTGCAACAACGCTCAACACTGCAAGCAAGCAGCTAATAAGAACACCAGTCCTCTCTCCTTTTACAATTGCCACAAACACACACACACAAACAATAAAACAGCGTCACGTCTCCTTCCCCAAATCAGCAACAACAACAACACAAGAACGATGATCCGATGCTGCTGCAGACGCCAAAGCGTTGGTAACTTGGTTGGGAAGCTCCTGCTACCCACTTCTCCTGCACACACTACTCTCTCTCTCTCTCTCTACAAAGAACATACCCCACTTTCTTCAATTCCCAAGCACTCACCTCCTTCTCGTCCTCTTCCTCCTTCAGGCCCTCCCAAATGCAAACCCACAAAACACATTCACTTTCGACAGTTCCCGCCTAAGAAGAAGTACACAGAATCCCATAGCGACAAAGTCCAAAAACGAGCCAAAACATCAGTTCCTACTGTTGGTAATCCTCTTCTTCCTCCCAGTTCCCCAAGGCAACGGCAATCAATCTCGAATGAGAAGAAGAATCAGCAGCAACAACACCAGCAGCAATAACAGCAACAGCAACAACACCAGCAACAAACATCCCTGACTACCACCACAACCACCACCCACCACGCCTTCGACGATTGCCAATCGACCTACAGACGCTCAAAATCCACAAGAAAACAATCAAAAGAAAACGCACGAGGAGGGGGAGAGAAAGCACATACCTCCAGAGACAACAAACAAGTGTCGGAGACGACCACAACACACAAACAACGACAGCAACAACAACAACAACAACAACGCCGGTTTCCGGAAGATCCGGAGACGAGAGACGAATGCGCAACGTCGAGGAACGTCTTCACAAGTCCGGCCCCACTGGCCTTTGCGCTCCCCAAGCCTTATACGTATTCGTATATCAAATACACTATACAACACTCCAATATACCGTATAGTATACAATATGTATGTGAATACAGTAAGTTACTACTAACTACCGGAGCAGCTAACCCTTGCCCGGCCTTATACGTAGTAGTACACCAGTATAGTCTAGAACATTTGCGTAGCGTACAGTACAAATTATGGATATGAATATACTAAGTAACTACCAAAAGTGTATAATACTTAGGTACGACAGAAATGTACAGCAGTATATGATATACACTATGTATTTGATAGTATATAACATGACATATTGTACAAATTATCATACAGTATAAATATTGTATTTGTACATAGATATTATACTTTATTAACTGGTATTGTTTATTTTCTGTATATACTATGTACGTGATTGTATTGTAGTTTGGTAGTCGTAAGGGCGTATCGTAATTTGAAGATACCAAAAACGAGTACGTATTTTTCAGTTTTGTTTCCGTGTTTTTTTTAATTTAATAAAATATTTACTTTTTTAATTTTATTTTTTATTTATTAAAATTCTACACGTAGTTTCGTCGTCACCATTACCACCGCCATTTTTGGTTTGACCCTTAAGGTTAATTTCAACTTTTTACTAGTAGTTGCTTTCTATATATGTTTTTTTATTTTTTAAATATTTTTTTGATCTTTTTTTCTTTTTCTTTTTTTTTGGGGGGGGGAAGGCAATCATTTAAGTCTAATAGGTTACCAACAGAGAAATTTTTCTTTTCCTTAAAAATTAAAAATAAAAACCTAGATATTAATAACTAATTATTATTATTATTATTCGAGTGGCGGATTTTACTGCGCCTATATATCCGCTGTGTGTCGGAAGGCACTCAACCATGCGACAAATTTCATCGACACGTGTCGCTTCTTTATTGGTGGAGGGGTCTAAATCGCCGTCAAGAATTGGGAGCGGGGGTTAGGAGGAGGAATCTTTGCCGTTGATTTTGTAGATCGGGCTGTAAGTGGTCAGGATCTGACCAAGACATAATAAGAACAAACACATAGGTACCTAGTGAGGACCCCCCCCCCCCCCCCTTTCCCTTTTTTTGAAATTAAAATTTTAAAAAAAAAATTGGGGGGGGGAGAAGGTATGTTATCAGTTTGGGCGGTTATCTGAAACAGGAAAAGAGAACCGGAGGTTATCATGGTGGTCATTAGGGTTGGTTTTGTAACCACAAATAATTCTCAAAAATAAAATAAACCTAAGACCACAGTTTTTCCCCCATAAATTAACCACGGTTAGAACTCCAGCAACAAATTTAACCAACTGACCACCTTCATAACCACCGGTTCTTTAGCTGCTGCATTAGTGACAGCAGCATCAGCTGTTCTTTGAGGTTGTTGAAAGATTGTACGTAGTATCCGGAACCGGCGGTTCTTTCATTTTGGTGTGTTTTTTTTTTTTCTGTTTCCTTCCTGAAACCACCGAAGCGAACCGACAGTTCGGCGATTCTGAAAATATTTTCAACGCCGGATTAAACGGTTATTAACAAAATTAAATACCCGCCCAACATGGGTATACATACATATTGGTAGGTACCTTATCTCTTTCGGTTTCTTTTTCTTTTCTCTTTTTTTCTTTTGGGGGCCAAGGGGGCTTGAGGAGGGTTTTGAAGCAACCACCAAATGCATAGTGGTGTGTTTAGGGTTTGCTTTTTTAACCATGGCCTAATAAAAATAAGTTGATTTTGAAAATCCTTAGAAGTTAGAATGCCATGCTTGACTTTGCCCCCCAAAAAAAAAAAAAAAAAAAAAAAAAAAAAAAAATTTTTTTTTTAGAAAAAAAAAAAAAATATATTTTAAAAAAAAAAAAATAGATGTTTTTTTTAAATTTTTCAAAAAATAATAAAATAAAATTTTTTT
>Ga0116227_10012149_pt1 | contig 14165 bp, 8 predicted proteins | sample S1TSphgellanicum_FD_89693 | JGI IMG/M metagenome (GOLD analysis project Ga0116227, IMG submission 89693) | Host-associated microbial communities from peat moss isolated from Minnesota, USA - S1T2_Fb - Sphagnum magellanicum MG | ecosystem: Host-associated > Plants > Peat moss > Unclassified... | reverse complement strand
CCTTTGGCCCACCCATATGGGTGAAAGGAGGACAACAATTTGCCAAATCATATGGGATTAAAGTGAGATGCTATGGAGAATATGTTGGGGAATACATTGGGAACTTGGGCAACATATTGGGAACCCATTGAGAATTTAAAAGGAACACATTGGGAACGAGAGAAAAATGAAAAAAAAAATCCTTCTATCTCCCAGCAAAGCCTTGGGTGAGCACCTAATAGCAATTTAATTCAGTTTCCATGGCCACAAGGCATTTCACTCCTTCAAAATGGTCCATTCTGTGAAGAAGAAGGCCCCATGCCAGATTTTGCTGGACTCCACAAAGGGGTGTAACCCCAAGGTAAGTGGCTGACTGAAGCACCTAGGTGGCATCTTAGGTGGCACACACCTGTGCATTAGGCACGGGGTTCACACTCGTTAATTGTGTAAATGTGAATGGCATAATGGAATTTATTTACATTTCATGTAGGTGTATGTCTATCAAGCTGATCTATATTCATGTGAATGAATATATGTATCATGAGATGTGGAAGTGTGAAACAAATTCACTAACACCCATTTTACATGGTCATGTAGAAGTTTGTAACTTCTTCTTGGGAAGGGGGGCATGGCATGCTGAAAGTTCCGAAAATAATAATGGTGAAATTACCTAATTAACATGATGATGTTGGTGATGATTTTTTTTGGTCAAGGAATTAATTAATATGAATCACAATGAGTACCAAAGCTTTTATTAAACCTAAGTTAAAAAATAATGATGAACAAAGTTAGCAATGGAAATTTTATTCAAGCGATGTAACGGGCCAACATTCAACCAATGTGCACCCAAGATATTCCTCAATAATGTCAGAATTGTTCCATATCCTTATTCAAAGTATGAGCTCGTATTGTATATAAGTGGGTTAAGTGAGTTCCCTTCCAAAGTATTCAATGATAGTAAAAGGTTTCTATAAGGGGAGCATTAAAAATCTTTTTAAGGGTCAATCAAAAGATCCATTGCAAAAGAAAACTTAAGTTGTGTAATGTACCTACATTGGGATGCACCCACAACTAATTACGTATTTGCAATAATATGGAAATAATCTACCCGTTGGATTTGGGTATTTTTAATACTTGCCTATGAACCTACCTGGTTGGTATTAGAACAATTCATACTAAAAAATGCCCTATTTTCATGTGGCTTGGGAGAGGTAAGAATTACCCAAGTCGATTATTAGTTTCACATTCATCGTTCTTTTTCATCCAAACATTTCTCATTCATTTGTGTTGTTGAATGCCGAACACCCAAAACCTTAAACCCCAAATCTATACTTCCTGCACATGCACTTGGTCTTTTTTCTTCTTCACTTTTGGTGCCTTTTTTTTTTCTTCACTTTTGGCAGTGCCCTTCTATCAAGGAACTGGAACAATCAATTGATTCCTTCAAGATTATATCTCATCAATTTGCGGCATCTTCATTCCTTCAATGCTATTGTGAATGTAGATTGAACAAGCAAAGGATGAGGTTGGAGGTTGGAGCCCAAGGAACTATGTCGGGATTTAGTTGCTTTGATTGTATTTTCAATAATCAAGGAAAAGCTCCCAAGAACCATAGTGCACTTTTAACTTTAGAGTGCAATGATGTTTAAAATTTTTGATTTGAGTTTTCTTTCACAAGTTCAAAGTTCAGAACAGAAATGGTAGAGATTGAAACTTTCAATTTAAATGAAGACTTGCTAGTAGATTATGATTATAATAGTCTCGATGATCTGAAATTGGGTTCATTTGAGGATATAAAGGCAGTCTTTGGTTTAGTTTCAACATTTAATACACCATTTGGTTCTGAAACATTGCAACCCTGAACATTTTTTGCACATGATTGTAAGCTTTTGGCTATGAATCACCAAAGAAAAAATCTTTGATTTAAAGTTTTATTTTAAAATAGGAGATTTGAAGGAAAGGATTTCCTATTGTAAGTGAGCCAATGAAAATTCGAAACACCTTGTCATCCAAATCCCCTCGTTCTTGCAATTCTTCTTTTGAGTTTTGAGTTTTGAAGGTGGTAGGGGAACCTTTTGAGGACGAGTTTTTAGTTTTTTAGTTTTTAAGGTGGTAGAGGAACCTTTTGAAGAAGAGTTTTTAGTTTTGTGATTTTATAATTTTGAATTTTAAAGGGTGGAGGAACATTTTGAGAAAGAGTTCTTAGTTTTGTTATGTTTTAGCTTTTTAGTTTTTAGCTTTTAAGGTGGTAGAAGAACCTTTTGAGGAAAAGTTTTTAATTTTGTAATTTTTTAGTTTTTGGCTTTTAACGTGGTAAAGGAACCTTTTGAAGAAAAGTTTTTAGTTTTTAGTTTTTAAATTTTCCAAACACAAGCCATCTAAGAAATAATTGTATCTATCACCCACGGAGACATGAAATTGACTGATATTCCACAAAATATTCAAATAACAGGGCCTTATGCATACGAAGCCAATTCTTACCCGTAACAAAATAATTTATTGATAACCTGCTTGATAACACCTTCAAGCAAGATTATCCTAGGCGAGTACCAAACAAGGAAGAAATCTGGGTATTTGATACCCGTGAAAATCTGAATTTTTAAAAAATAACTAGCCTAGGGGATATTGAAAAATATCAATGACCGGCCAACACTGGTTTGTATCTGTCTCATCCAAGGCAAAAAATCATCAGCCTTGTACCCAAGGTTAAGTGAAGGTTCCAATGTGGGGTTGAGGGTTCACCCTGTACAAACCAGTGTTTTCATTTTTGACAAAGAAATTGGGAAATTTTTTGAATTTTTTTTTCTTTTCTCTAGAGTAAATTGGACTTATATATTCCTTTTCTGTGGGAAACTATATCCACTCTTTTATATATCACAAAATTGAAAAGAAGAAACCCTGGTACATACTACTAAGTGTTGGGTGGTAAGGGTTTACTTCTCACTGGTGTGAGTGATTGTTTGGAGGCAGGTAAAAGGAGGTAAATACAAATATCATGCATGTTCACATTTTGCATTGCACACAATTCTTTGGGCGATTTTCGTTGGGTGAAATTTTGCACCTTGGCGACAAAAAAAAAGGGGTTGAGAATGATACAAGGGATTCTTTTGAAAAAACAGAGGCCCATGTCGTTGTATGTAGACAATAGGTTTTTACATGTTGAGTAGGAGGATTCTTAAACTATCCTACTTTCTTCTCTACCCTCTAGTAAAATTTGGCTAAGACCTCTTTTGGATGGTCATCAACCCACCTACCTCACAAATTTATAAAAAAACATTGGCACAATTGCAACCAATTGGTAACTAATTATTGAATACTTCCCATATATAATTTTATAGTTCTCCTATGCATTCAATTTACAATCTTTGAAGTGGGCACCAATTACCTTGAGCAAGATTGTTACCTTACAGCTTTGTCTTACCATTTCACCAATATTGGAATTATGCCTTCAATATGTTACCCAAGGCATCAAATGATGATGAGTCTTTGCCAAACTTTAGTAAACTTTTCATGGCTTTTTTTTTTAATGTAACTTCTTTAAAGCATTTTTTATTTCAGCTATTCATGTTCATAATGCAAATTGCACAACCAAGTATTGCACTCCCCACTTGTAAATATGAAATATTTACACACATTATACATCTCTCAATTTATGGTACAAGCAAAATTTCAAGTTCAGCTTTCTTAAGCAACACACACACACACCTAGCTCCATTGATTTTTCCTTTTTCTTGCAAATAAAAATTTCAAAAAACCTTGGGGGATATTAAGTGTTAAAATTTTAGATTACTTGCAATTATTATTAGTACTAGGTCACCTATTAACGTACTAGTAGAACATATTAATATTTAATATTTACAATCTTTAATCCACATATGTTATATTTTTTGGGTGGGATGAATCCATTTCAACAAGGTGGTCTCAAGTGTGTTTGATTCCAGCTCTTGTACCTGAACATTGCCTATGACTTGGTAATTGTGGAGACATTTCAAGTTGCACGCTGTGTACATAGACATCTTTGTTACTTTATAGACCCTTGATATTGTCCAGTACACCTATAGCTATGAGTAAAATAGTAACTATATTGACATTTTAGAAACTTTCCTTATTTGATAGGTGCCACAACCAAAAGACATAAGACTCAACCCCACGAGAAATCACAGGATTCAGGCAAGTTGAATTTAGAAGTTTGCAAGTGGTTTGTTGCACCCCAATTCAACCTCAATTGTTGAATATTGCTACACTTCTCCTTTTGACTATCATTTCTATCATTTCTGCTATATGCTTTGTTAGCACTGAAGATGGGGAAAGTGGACATGGAGTTTGAGGTCTCTATTGTGAAGGGTTAACTCTCAGGAGAAACAAAAGGAAGGTTTCAAGAAAATGTTTGTCATGGTCTCTCTCTTAGAGTCTTGACAACACAACCATTACTAAGTGAGATCGGTGAAGAACAAAGTGATATGGCACAAGCTTGTACACAACCAGATAAATGCAGAACTCAGAAACCCATATTACATGTACCTCAATCCGCAATAGTACCATTCACTACCCCAGAAAAGCCTAATGGTTGTCAATCAGCCTTTTGTTTACAGGTAAAATTTTGTCATGGTGTGAAGAATTTTGTTTTCAACAGTGCTTATTGGGTTTTTCTGTCATCACATTTTGAAAAATAAAACAGAAAACATGCCAGATATTTATATGATGTTCCAATAGGTAGCCAAAAATATAGAATGACACTTGTATTTTTTTGTAGTTTCAAAATCCATTAATAGCCAAAATTGGCTAAACTTTTATATTAATGACTGGCACCTATGCACCATCACAAAATGGTTTAAAAAGACACTGCTTTCAATAACAGAAGCAACTTCAAACTTTATTAATCCAATAATATAACTTAGCTATTATTCTTGCATTTAATAATATTTTGAAAAAGTACATGAATTTTGATTTTAAAGGGAAGGTTTTACTTTACCCAAGTAGATATTTACATTAACCATTTCAAAATTTGAGTGCTGGTTAGGTTATTGATATCAATATTTATAGGTAAGGCATTCGGTGGCTACTAAGAGTATCTCCAGCGGTGCTCAGTATGGGACCCTGGGAAAATATTTTTCACATCCAAGTTTAGTGCTATACTGTTTTGCAACCCCACCCACAAAACTGAAATTGGGACAACAAATAGGTGGGCCACTAATAATAGGAAACCATCTTGACGAATCATTATGATGGGCCAATCAGAAACACTGAGCAGCAGTTAGATCATATTTATTACACTCTATTATGCGGTGCACAAAGGAACTGCGCCCTTTACCAGCCACCGCAACATACAGAGCCAAAACTACTTTCCTGGGCCAAACCCACAAACTTGGGATTTTCTTCATCCAATTTTACTGTGCAGGATCACATACCAGCACAGCTGGAGATGCTCTAAGTAGGTAATTGATTGTGGGTTAGCTATGGGCCACAAATAGAATGAAAAAGTGTTTCCTGCACGGATATCCTCCTCCTCTATCCTGCAGGTTGCACTGGTGAGTGTTGGCTCACTCTGCCTAGTGGCTTTTGGTTACACCCAACACAGGATATGGAGGCAGACTAATTGGATGTCTGAAGTAACCAACACGCGATATGGAGGCAGACTAATTGGATGTCTGAAGTAACCAACACGCGATATGGAGGCAGACTAATTGGATGTCTAAAATAGGCAAGACGCGATATTGGAGGCAGACAAATTGGATGTCTAAAGTAGATGTCACATACTTTCTAAACAAAGTCAAAAAGGGTGGGGTTGATCTTTGGTTTCATTGCTGAGAAATTCTGATATTGACTTGGAGTACGGTAAAGCCCCAGGACAGGGGCTATACATCTTAGCAGACTAAGGGACCCATGCAAGGAGAGAGCTGAGGGCATTTGCCTATGTCTAGTAAAGCACCCCATTCTTGGGCTTCACCTGGTGACCCGTGTGAGTGAGGCACAAGATCTCTTGTTGTTGAACGTTGTCATGGCTCTCACTCCTTAGCATGGCAACAAATTTCACAGGATTCCAATCAATGATTGCAACAGGAATGATCACGTAGCAATTGGGGAATAGCAGATCATTAAATGCAAATGAAACAATTTGTGGTAGAAGCAATTTGTTACCACTGGCAATGAAGGTTGTGGTACCTGGAGAAGACCTGGAGGGGGACTGGGAGTGAAGAAAAATGTAATAGAAAGCATAATCTCCCTCCCGTGGAAGGAGGTAAAGAGGGAGGAAAAAAACCAAAGGTTATTAAATGGTTATTTATAACTCACCTAAAACTCATTTTTTATATATTGATATTGATAACCTGTGTGATCCTCACAGAAATTGCAAAAATAACTTACCTGATGGTTATTAGAAAAAAGAAATAACTTCCCAACACTGGTTTGGACACATGGCTTTTTTGCCCTTTGCCCAGAATTGGCTGGAAAATCTGAAAACCCTTCAAGTTTTCACTCAAATTTGGGGGCAATCAAGGAACCTATTATTATGTGGAAGATTGTGGTTATAATCAAGAAGAGCACTGCCTGTTGTTACTCATGGCACCTGATTCTTACCACAATCTTCCAGATAATAATAATAGGTTCCTGGATTGTCCCCAAACAAGTGCAATGAGTAACATGCAGTTTTCTTCTTTCTTAATTTTGTGATGGACCAAAGTGGTAATCATGTATCAGCTGATTTAGCCAAATTTTATTATTACCAAAATATGAAAATAAAATTTAAATACCATTCCATATTTCTGACTACCCACTTGAACCAAGTAAGAAAATCTTGCAAATCTTTCCAGTTTTCTAGATTTTTTTCGAATTTTTGGCGAATTTTTCATTAAAATATTTAATTTGCAACAAAAAAATTTCAAAATTTTTTGCAACTTATTGAAATTTCACTCAAGCAAAACTGGTAACACCTGGCGAGCATTCATCAAAATGTTGGACCAAATGAAAACTACATCATTCCCAAAGTCTCTCCCTTGCAGCCACAGCCAATTTGAATAACCAACCACAACTAGGTTTTTTTTTCCCAATTTTGTGACATCCAAAATTTGGTGGATTTTTTCCAAAATAACTAACAAAATTGGTCTTGAGCATAGAAGAACACGTATATCCCAAAAAAATCCAATTTTTTAATAGAAAACAATGACAAAATTGTTGGAGAAAAAATATCACTGACTGCAACACATGCAACAATCTCATTAATATTTCATCTTACTGAATGATTTATCATCACTTTTGGCAAGAAATTGGATGGAAACTACCTTAAGAGTTGAAAACTGGTGAAAAACTGCTCCGTAAGCAAAGGATAAAAGCTGAATTGTAGCAACAGATAATCGAGGTCAAATTTTCTGGAAATTTTGCCAAAATGAAAAATAGATAATAACAGAAAAATGGATGCTCTGATTATATAAAAAAATATGAAAAGTTTTATGCTAAATATATTATTGAAAGAAGGAAGAAATGCATGGGACCAAAAAAAAAATGAACCCACTTGGTTTTCGACCAGGCGTGAGTGATCAGAGGCTGCTAGGCACACTCAAAGACTGCTAAACCTTTTACAAAGAAGTAGAAACACTTGGAATAGATTTAGGCATAATCAGGTTGCCACCAAGGGTGAATAAATGCCAATGTCCATCTGTTAACTGAAAACAAATCGACATTTATCCAATTGCCACAAATTTGGACATTCAACCAAAGCTTAAATTTATTTTTTTCCAAATTTTAGTTATTCAAATTTTGAGAAATTTCCCCTCTCATAAAAAGGAAAAATCACGCAACTGTAAACTTTCTTTTTTTTTAATTCAAAAAACAAATCAAATGTAAACCGAAAAAACTAAATTTTCCTAAATTTTCAAGAACTTTTTTGGGGAGAAAACGACAAAATTTGTTGAAAAACCCTGGGGGGGGGGCCATGACGTTCCTGAAAATCAGGACTTCAATTTTAATTTCTGAACGAAACGCGCACTTTTCCCCCACATTTTAGGGGAAAAGTAGAAATTCCATGTCAAGTGCCACGACTTTCCATAGACTTGGCCCGTGTCTCCCCGCGACTCCCACCTGCGCATTTTGAATAGAAAACAATTCAAAAAACGAAGTTTTACTTCTGGTGCCGCCGCTGCATTATTATTATTATTATTATTATTGTGAATCCAACGCGCATTTGACGAACAATCTTCTCACGTCGACGACAAATTCGCAGTCCCAAAAACCAAAATTTCAAAACACAAACCAATTTTCCGTCCACACACCATACTTCATCACATACGCATACCATATACTTCGTAACATACTCATACCATATACTTCATGACGTACGCGTACTGTATACTTCGCTGGGGTCTTCGACAAAGCGGGGTTCTTCCGCGTGCGCAACTGTATAAGTACTCCACCCGTGGCCACCATTCTGACACACCACACCTGCAACAACAACAACAACAACACAATTCTGTCTCTTTGTAGCTACTCTGATTCTTCCTTTTTCAGGACAGAATCGAGTGACTCGTCTCTACTCATCTCTTTTTTTTTTTGGTGTCCCTGAGATTGGTCAAAATTTTGAACAGCCGAAAACAGCCGGGCACACTGAATTATTTAGCGCAGAAAGCATTTGGGTATTCAATAAGATTGAGAAATTTTTTTTGTCACAAGTTGAAGTAGATTTATATTAGCGTTTGAACCTTACAAGTTTCGAGTTGTGGTCAATTATATTAGAGTTTTGTAATTCGTAACTACTGAGCTCTGGTGATCTTTGAGCTTCTTTCTGCCTTTTGGTATTCTCTTCTCCCGGGATGTGGTCAAGTGATCATCAGTACCGGCCTGTGGACGTAAATATCATTCATTCCTAGTTTCTGGGTGGTTTGCATTTCTTGTTCTAAGGTTTGAGAGGCACGATTACAAGGCTTAAATACCGTCTTCTCATGGGAGAGGAACGTTTGTCTAGAAGCTAGAAGCGTGTAAAGCAGGAGCTCCTGAGCTCGCATTACACGAAATAGTGCATTACAGCAATCCCGCTCATATACGGCTACTACTCTTCACCTGATAAGTGTATAAGCCCCTAGTTCCTAAGAATCGCTTTTGTGCAGTGGGGTTGGATTGAACTTGGCTCACATGGCGAAGGCGTTAGGGATCGATTGTAAGCTGGCCACGATCAGTCTGCTAGTGCTACTACTACTCAGTAGCTCTGTTTTCTCTAGCGTCCAAGCGGGTCAAGACTCATGGCAGCTTCTAATAAAGAATGCAGGCGTATCAGCAATGCACATGGCGCTGTTCCACACCAACAAGGTGGTCATGTTCGACAGGACGGATGTGGGGCCTTCGGATATCAAGCTCCCCAATGGCGTTTGCCGAGACGACCGCAACGATTTGACTCTCAAAGTGGATTGCTGGGCGCATTCAATCGAGCTGGATCTAGCAACAAACACGATCCGACCACTGGAGATTCTTACCGATACCTGGTGCTCGTCGGGTGCACTCCAAGATGATGGCTCACTGCTCCAGACCGGAGGGTTTAACGACGGCGCTCAGGCGGTCCGCCACTTGGGACCTTTGGGTACCGATAATTGGCAAGAGACAAAGTTTGGCCTTTCTGCTCCCCGTTGGTACGCGTCGGATCAGTTGCTACCGGACGGAACCACCATCGTGGTCGGAGGCAGGGGAGAATTCAACTACGAGTTCTTGCCTAACTCACGCGGGGTCACAAATCTCCCTTTCTTGCAGCAAACAGATGACCGGTGTTGTGAGAACAATCTATACCCTTTCACCCATCTCGCCGCGGACGGAAACCTCTTCATCTTTGCCAACCAGGACTCGATCCTTCTGGACTGGAAATCAGGAAAGGTGATCCAGAACTACCCCACTCTCCCCGGAGGTCCACGAAACTACCCATCATCCGGTTCCTCGGTGCTGCTACCCATCCAAGCCGCAACCGGGTTCACGGTTTCAGAAGTGGTGATCTGCGGTGGAGCACCCGCAGGCTCGTTTAACAAAGCAAATGCCGGTATCTACGAACCCGCTTTACAGTCCTGTGGCCGCATCGAAATCACAGGTACGGCGGAACCCAAGTGGGCCACGTTCAACATGCCATTTCCTCGGGTTTTGGGCGACATGTTGATCCTACCCACTGCCGACATCCTGATCATCAACGGTGCGCAAGCGGGAACAGCCGGATGGGGTAATGCTCGTGACCCGGCATTCAATCCGGTACTCTACAAACCGAGATACAACTCCTTCATCACACAGAGCCCCACCACCATCCCCAGACTGTACCACTCCTCCGCCAATGTACTACCTTCTGGGCAGATCCTCGTTGCCGGAAGCAACCCTAACGAACGTTACGTGCTCTCAGGAGTCCAGTACCCGACCGAGCTTCGGATCGAGGCGTACAGTCCTTACTACCTCAACGCGGCTTACAATCCCACGCGTCCCACCATCGTGGGCCTCGACAACTACGCACTCGGTTACGGTAAGCAGTTCACGGTCACGTTCACGGTTCCTTCGAACCCAATGGGGGTTGTGTACCAAGTGTACGCCCCACCTTTCACTACGCACACTTTCTCACAGAACCAGCGGATGCTTGTGCTGGCATCTGGAGCTTTTCATGGCGGCAACAAAGCGGGCCAGTATTCCGCCCTCGTCACGGCTCCTCCCAGTTCCAATTTGGCCCCCGCCGGTTACTACCTCTTCAACGTGAAGAATGCTGAAATTCCTAGTGCTGCTGTGTGGGTACATATTGGTTGAAAAAATTTCAAAAAAAAAAACAAAGAGAAACACCAAAAATTTAGTCACATAATAATAATGTGATCTAATAAGTTTACTCATTTTAATGCAAATTCTCCTCTTTTCTACTTCTAAGTAGAGCACTTGCTAGATCCAATCTGGTCACTCACGGATGGTTGAGATTCAAATCTGGTCACCCACGGATAGCTGAGATCACATCCAATCATTGGGATCACATCTGATGATTGGGATCAAATCTGGTCACCCACAGATGGTTGAGTTCACATCCCATCATTGGGATCGCATCTGGTTGACTATGGACACTCGAGGTCACATTTGGTTCCTAGGGATGGCTAAGATTGCATATTTGTTTCATAGAGTTGAATTAGAGAGAGAGAGAGAGAGCCAGACTAGGGTTCAGAACTAATTAGTTTTGTTGTGCATGTATTATCAACTCTATCAACTGGGCCAAGGAGCTAACTCTCTCCACATGAGTTCATGGCATCCCCCCCACTATTTTGTTGTAACAAGTAAACTAGCACACCTTGAAATTAATTACTTGGAGCTATTGAGTCATTCCAAAATTTGAGACCCAGGAATTTCCAGAATTTGAGCTGTTCAAGGTGTTCTTGCAAACTGATCAAGGGACCGTTGATTGTTTACTATTCACTTACATATTAATATTATGTTGGCTGCGCTTTGATTTGGTTGAAGTCATAAAGAAAATCCTAGCTTTGGAGTAGTTTTCCATTTTGTTCAGATCCAAATGGAGTTTATTTTTCTCAATTTTTGATATTGAAATTTTTTGTGAATTTTCCAAAATATAGAAAAATTAGCCTATTTTATGCTAGAAATAAATAATCAAAATTGTTTGGTTGAAAAAACAACAAAATATGTCTAAAAACAAAACACCGGATCCAAATAGTATGTAACTAGTTCAGATGTAATAATTTGTACTTACATGCTGGTTTTCATTTTTATCAAAGTGTGTTCTGACTTGGAATGCCATGGCCATAAGTTTGAGTTACTATTAAATTTTTTCATAAGGGTTGCCTAAACTAATATTTGGGTGCACTCACAAACATCAAACACAACCCCACAAGCATGTAGAAACAAAATCAAATGTAAGCTGTAGCAAATGCCAAATGCAAGTTGTGTGTAAGGAGGATGATAACAAAAGTTGCAACTTGTAAACAACAATATGATGACAAATCTGATTGATACCTTTGCAAAATTCATCTATTATGTTTCAAGCTATGAACATCACATTGTGTGAATCCATCCCACATGAGAGAACAGTGTTGGCAAGTTCTCTGGTTTGAAGTGTGAAACCCAAGGGGTTGAAGTTCAAGTTCTTGTGACTGAAATCAGCACCCTTTCTATAAAATCATCAAAAGAATGGAATTGTGAACCTATACATGCACTATGCAATGTCAATTCATGAATTTTTTTGACGTTGTTATGTGAAGATGCCTGGCAATCGTCCCACAAGAGATTTAGCATGAGTGACGATGATACCCAAAAACTATTTAGCTTTAATGGCAACAAGTTTTGAGAAATTTGTCAAAACAATAGAAAACTAAGAGAAAAACTGCTCTACCCTACATAATAAAAATCTGGAGAAACTTCCTTTGTGATGGGACTCAGCCTAGCACCCTACACCTCATCCAAGAGCATAAGTTGCCAATTTGGAGGTGTAGACTCCTGTTGGGATGGTTGCAGGCTGGAGCTCCCCAGCAATGGCCAAAATTTTGCACCAATTTGCCAGAAATAAAAATATGGCTGGTGAAATTTCACCTAATGCTTCTACCTTTGGTGCCTTTGAATGTATGTGTGTCACCTAATGGACATTTGTGGTGCAACCATCTGGTTATATGTAGTCGAAAGAAAAGGCTGCTATCCACCCTAATCAGACAATACTAATGCAACACATCAAAGGAAATAGTTTCAATGGTACCTTGTTTACACATATCTTTCACAATTGAAGAGACAATGTCCTAGCTTCCTATGGAGTGCTTTACTTTTCTTTTTTAATTATTATTTTTATTTTCTGTTGAACATTGTGGTTTCAAGATTATGGCGAAATATTCCTTTTTTTTTAAAAAAAATTAATCGAATTTCCACCAAAAACCATAGTTCTTCAAAATAATTCAAACTTTTTTGTAACCAAGTGGCAAAATTTTGGCCCCCAAAAAGAGAAAGATGTTGCTAGGTAAAGTCTTGCATGAAACAACATCAGACCCAACAATCTCTCTAATTTTTTTTCTTTTTCTCTTTTTTCAATTTCATGATGCAACCACAAATTTGGCAAACAACACAAAACAAAATTTGCCCTAATTGGCAACACATTTATAGTTCTAGAAAAATAAAGCAGTAGCTAGTAGAGAGAACTGTGGCGACAATCCCCATCAATTTATTTTTTTAAATTGACAAAATTTGGCAAAAACATTTATTTCAATACGAAAGTTTTGACAAAACACCTATTTTACTTCTTTTTATTAGTGGCCCTTTGACAAATTTTCACCAAAAACAAATGACCGATGCCCACCATAGTACCCTAGAAGCTTCAAACCCTTTCAAAGTCTTTAGGGTTTACTCTTCCACATCAACTTACTAAGACAAAATATATATTTCATGCCCTTGGAGAATTTCATTGATTAGCTTGTTGTATTTTTGTGTGGTTAGTACTGGATGACTTGGTTAAAATAATATTAAACATAAATTTCCCTATATTATCTTCCACTTCCTACCAAAGTGAATATTTTTTATAGTTCCAATGACCATATATCGGAACTAGTATAGTGGGGTTTTTGTATAATCTATTATATGGTCTTTAAGTTGAGAATGGCATGGCGAGCCCTTTCATATTTTGTCTTTTTATATCATCACTTTTTAATTGCCATATGTGAAAATTGAATGTCTTTCCCCCTCAAGTGACATCAACATATTTGAATTCAAAAACTCACATCACATTGAATAGAAGGTTAATCCTCTTTAAATCTTATTTTTAAGAAAGATATGACTAATTCATGAATTTGTAATCAATACAATTTTTTAAAAAATATTTTCAGTACATGAAAAATGAATTTTATGTTCTAAAACTAATGAAAGTGAGATGATTTCATGAAAAATCTATATGATCATGGAGTTTTCTTTTAATATTATAAAATTCAAGAACAAATTATTAAAATTTATTAATATTTTGACCTTATATCAATTGGTCATCAGTATAGTGCAGAGCAACATGAAGCCCAAATATTTTTGTGTGGTAAAGGATGACTTGGGGGGTGGGGGGGGGGGGGGGGCTAATTTTTTTAAAATTTTATTTTTTTTTTTTTTTTTTTCCCACAAAAAAAACCCCCCTTTAAAAAAAAAAAAAAATTTTTAAATATTTTTAAAAAATTAATAAAAAAAAAAAAATTAACAAAATTAAAAAAATTCATTAAAATTTTTTTTTT
>Ga0116227_10012148_pt1 | contig 14165 bp, 13 predicted proteins | sample S1TSphgellanicum_FD_89693 | JGI IMG/M metagenome (GOLD analysis project Ga0116227, IMG submission 89693) | Host-associated microbial communities from peat moss isolated from Minnesota, USA - S1T2_Fb - Sphagnum magellanicum MG | ecosystem: Host-associated > Plants > Peat moss > Unclassified... | reverse complement strand
AATTCGGTGGGAACTAATTCGGTGGGAACTAATTCGGTGGGAACTAATTCGGTGGGAACTAATTCGGTGGGAACTAATTCGGTGGGAACTAATTCGGTGGGAACTGGTGCTTAACGCACCAGTTCCCACCAATAATGATAACCTTATGCCGATGTTTATTTGGGATGCCATAACATTGAATTTTATGGCGCAAAAGTGAATATGCTTAGGTTATTTATTTGACAACTTAAATATGTTGGTAGTGTTCGTAAGAAGCTTTAAAAGGTGTGCTGGCTTCTTGCAGTAATGCCTTTTGTATGACGATAACATAGCTTATATTTTTCAGATTAACAAAAATTATTTTTTTCAATTGACGTACCGATATATTCAAAATATAATGATCTTTTCTATACTTATTTTCTTAGAAATTGCAATTAAAAAATGTCGTGCATGGTATAAAATAATGGCAAGTATTAAGCGAAAACTTGATATTCTGCATTATTCGATAATAATTGAATATAACTGTATTAAAATAGGGCGTTTAACTCCACACAAATTCAGATCGATACTTAATCTTTTAACTTCATTGAGTGGGATAGCTGCAAAGTGTTGCCGACAACTCTGTCAGGATAGTTTCAATTATACTGATGAGTATTCTAATTGATTAACATTATACTTATTGAAATTTAAGCTGATTTATAAACGCCTTATTCTAAACAATTATATCATGTAACCAACTCTCTTTTCGTCAATCCAAATTACCAGAACAGCATCGAGATGCAAATGAAAAGCATGATTAATGGTTTCGTCAAAAACCATGAATAATCTCTGTCTATACATAAAGTGAAATACCGATTTAAAATGAAATTATATTTTATTTTAACATTGCCGTATCCTTGCAATACGTTAACACTTCATCCATGTTATTTGCTTTAAATTTACGGAGAATATTCAGACGGTGAGCCTCTATAGTACGGGTACTGATATTTAGCGCTTCTGCAATTTCTTTGGTGCTCAGGTTATTATCTATCATTTTTAAAATCTGCTGTTCCCTGTTTGACAGTGAAATTTCAGTGTTAGCCGTATTGGTATTGCCTGATGTTTTTTGAATTTCTATATATTTTTTCACCAACACGTCTGATACATCCCCGATAAAATAAAACTTATCATTGAACACGGTTCTGATAGCATTTAAGAAAATCTTATTGCTGGTATCTTTCAAGATGTAACCGCTTGCACCCATTTCCAGGGCGCTGATCACGTAGTCCGGGTTATCAAATAAACTAAAAAAAAGAATCTTACTTTGAGGCTGCTGCTTTAATATAACCTGGCTGGTTTCCACACCGTTAATACCAGGCATACGTATATCCATGATAATGACATCAGGAACAAGGGCAGACAGCGCCTGCAATGCCTCCTCTCCGTCCCCGGCTTCTCCCACCACTTCCATATCACGTTCGCCATTCACCAGCTGCCGTAAGCCATTTCTGAATATTTCATGATCATCTACTAAAAATACTTTAATTTTCGTGCTCATGTCCCAAAGGTATCTCTAATTGAATAATAGTTCCATTTCCCGGTTCAGTATTAATATTAAAAGTACCGCTCAACAACTCAGCCCGTTCCTTCATACCCCTTATCCCGTTCATTTTTTGGGCTAAATTTTTTAAATGCAATTGATGGGCATCAAAATGAAAACCCTTTCCATTATCTTTCACCATTAAATTAAGATAATTGCCGGAAGTATCGATGTAGATTTCCACTTTGCTTGCTTCAGCATGTTTAATCACATTATTAAGGCCTTCCTGTAAAATGCGGTAAACACTGATTTTCAGCTCCCGTGAAAGCGGGGTTTGCCGGATGTTTTCATCCAGCAGGAACTCCATTTTTTTATCCGTTTCTTTACAGGTTTTTACTAAATCCTCAATCGCTGAACGCAATCCAAAATCTTCCAATACGCTAGGCAGTAAATCTGAACAGATTCTGCGGGTTTCTGTCAATAATTTTGCAAGCATGGCATTAACTACCGCAATTTCGGGGTCGGGCTGCCGATCAGTTCGGTCTTCAATTTGTTCAAGCTTCATCCTTACACTAGTTAGCATCATGCCTATTCCGTCATGTATCTCGGCGGCTATTCTTTTTCTTTCTTTTTCCTGTCCGTTAATGATTGCGTAAGACTTAATTTTTTGTTCGATACCGTGCCGGGCCAATTTCTCTTCTGTAAGCTTCCTGTTCTCTCTTTCTGTATTTTTTCGATTGGTAATATCACTCCCGATTACCAAATATTGGTATAGATTTCCGGAAATATCAAACACAGGGATCAGGGTTACATCCAGCCAGAAACCGCTCCCATCCTTAGCATAATCAAAAATTTCATCCTGCCATACCTCATGCTGCTTCTGTGGGTCCCTGATGTGATCGTAGATGACACTTTCCTTACCGCCCATATTGTTATAAAACACCGGCTTGTTCCTGAGCTCCGACATGCTGTATTTGGTAACATGGCAGTATTTATCATTGGCGTAAATGATTTTACCTTCCGGATCCGTCTTTACCAGGTAAGTGGCTTTATCAAGTGCGAAATTGATCTCTCTTAGTTCATTATAAGATTTTTCTTTGTTTTCATTGGCCTCCTGCAATTTGCGCGTTAGTTTTTTTGATTCATCTTCTGATGACATAAGCCCCAGCACCACTCTTTTTATATGTTTGGCCAAAGGATAAAAAATGAAAACGGCTTCAAGGATCAGGGTAAGCAGTACCATGCCCAATACAAGGTAGTCCGTTTGTTTTAATTGATTGATCCGGTCTTTTGAGAAGTTATCGTAATCGAAAACGATCAGGTCCATCCCCAGCAGGTAAGACTGTTCATTGTCAAGAATTATCTTTACGTAAGGACGAATTAATTCAGGACGAAAATGTTTGGTGGTATCCAAAATATCGGCTATGTGTTCTGAAGCAGCTATGATTTCTTCCCTTGGACGGCTGATCAGGCCAAACATCTCATTAATATCTTCCATATTATCTGTCGGCAGATTCAAAAACTTACTGCCAGACTGGAGGCCTTCCTGGGCTTTCTCCATTTGCTTTAAGGTATTGACAAATTCCTTTTTGCTGCTTTCGTAATCATAACCATTTGCTAACAACAAAGCAGATTTGCTTAATATCTGGCTGTAGGTACGCAGCCTTGCTGCAAAATTAATAACGTGGGAATCATCAAGCGAGCGGCTAAGGTGAGATTGAATTCTTACCTGGCTGATGATGGATAATAAGGCAATAAATGTTAATGCTATACCATAACGGACAGTGAAGTACTTAAATAATTTGCGGTCTTCAGAAATGATAGCTAAATTATTCATGCGGTTAACAGATCAGTGGTGTAAAGTTTAAAAGTAAAGATTTTGGTTGATATATAATTTTCAGGTATCAAGCGAAAAAGCCCGCAATCGCATATGACCGCGGGCAAATCAACCTAAAACAAACTATATAACTGCGCCAACGGAACTTTCGTTGCCGGATCACAGGTTACCGTTACACCATCTGCTGTAACTTCATAGGTGTCCGGATCAACTTTGATGTTCGGCAACGCACTGTTTAAAACCATGTCTTTCTTAGTGATATTGCGGGTGTTTTTAACAGGCGTAATTACTTTATTCAACCCATACTGCTGTACATTTTCTACGGAGGCACCGGACACGAATGCAAGCGAGGTAGCACCCACTGCCTTACCCAGCGCGCCGTACATAGGCCGGGAAATGGTTGGTTCCGGCGTGGAAATTGACCCGTTAGGGTCGCCCATTTGCGCCTGTACAATTACCCCGCCCTTAATGACCAATTCTGGTTTACTGCCAAAAAACTTCGGGTTCCAGATGACCAGATCAGCTAATTTTCCCGGTTCTAAAGAACCTATCACATGACTGCATCCATGCGTGATTGCGGGGTTGATGGTGTATTTGGCGACGTATCTTTTCACACGATAGTTATCGGCTCCTGTACCTGCATCTTCAGCTAATGCCCCCCTTTGTTGCTTCATCTTATGCGCAATCTGCCAGGTACGGCAAACCACCTCGCCAATTCGGCCCATCGCCTGTGAATCTGACGAGAACATGGAAATCGCGCCCATATCATGCAAGACATCTTCGGCAGCTATGGTTTGCTGCCTGATGCGGCTTGACGCGAAAGCGACATCTTCTTCAATACTTTTATCCAGGTGATGGCAAACCATCAGCATATCAAGGTGCTCATCAACGGTATTAATCGTATAAGGGTTGGTTGGCGAAGTAGAAGATGGTAGGACATTGGCCTCACTCAGCATAGTGATCGTATCCGGGGCATGGCCGCCGCCCGCGCCTTCTATATGATAACAATGTATCGCGCGGTTTTTAAACGCTTTGATGGTATCCTCTACATAGCAGCTTTCGTTTAGCGAATCCGTATGGATACAAACCTGTACGTCATAATGATCCGCGATAGATAAGCAATTGTCTATGGCAGAGGCCGAAGAAGCCCAGTCCTCGTGCAATTTCAGTGTCATCACCCCTGCCATAATTTGCGCTTCCAATTCTTTTGGCCCGGATGAGCTTCCTTTTCCCAAAAAACCAATGTTTAAAGGAAAAGTATCCGTTGCCTGGAGCATCATTTTAATATAAGTAGCATTTGGCGTAATAGTTGTTGCCAATGTGCCGGTAGTAGGCCCGGTACCGCCACCGATCAGGGTGGTAATACCGGAAGCCAGTGCCTCATGTGATTGCTGCGGGCAGATAAAGTGCACATGCGAATCTACCCCGCCCGCTGTAACGATCAGCCCTTCACCCGAGATCAGTTCGGTATTGGCACCAATCACCATATCAGGGTCTACACCATCCATGATATGCGGATTACCGCCTTTCCCGATAGCCTTGATATAATTATTTTTAATACCGATGTCCGCTTTATAAATGCCGCTATGATCTACGATCAGTACATTAGTGATGATGAGATCAAGCACCTCTTCGGGTGAAAAACCGACTGCCTGCGCCATTCCGTCCCTAACGGATTTTCCGCCGCCGAAAATACATTCGTCCCCGTAGGAGGTTAAATCTTTTTCCACTTTAATGAGCAAGTTTGTGTCCCCCAACCGGACCATATCGCCGGTTGTAACGCCAAAGTGCTTTGCATATTCTTTTTTGGATATCTTGTAGGCCATTTTTTATAGTTTAATGGGTCAATGAATATTTTTAATAACGCGTCGTTATTTTAGTCTATAAATCCGCGTTCTTTCAGGGCGTTAGTGATTTCAGGAATACGGCCTTCTATGGCACCATTGATAATGGCATTAGCTCCATACACCTTTTTTTCGCCCGCTATCTCTACCAGGTTTACTGTGACTTTTTCCAGCGGTTTAATACGTATCGCGTTGCCCGAAGGAATATCCAGCCGGTAGCCGATGGCAGGTAACCTGTCAAATTTTAGCACCTTGTTGGTTTCTGCAAATGGATAATGAGAGCCTACCTGTACGGCACGATCTCCTGTATTTTCCACCTCTATTTTTAAAGTTTTCCTGTTGGGATTTAATTCAATATCGCCTTCCCCGATAAATACTTCTCCCGGCTTGGACTCGCTTGCATTGTCTATCAATAGCTTGTTTGTTAACTTGGTTAAACCAGAGCCATACAGCGCGAGGCCATTATTAATACCTGTTTCACATATCGGCTGGTGGACGCTCACTAACTTGGTGCCATCAGGAAAAGTACCTTCCACCTGCACCGTATCCAGTAATTCCGGTACGCCTTCCATCACATCATCATACCCCAGGATGTGTTTACCTTTTTCCATCAGGCCTGCAACAGTGGCACCTTCCCGTATAAACTCCAGTAATTGTGTAGCGATAAGCGCTACAGTTTCCGGGTAATTTAACAGAATGCCCCTTGCGTAACGCTTCTGAGCTACAAAACCGGCGTTATGCAACACCAGTTTTTCTATTTCTTTAGGTGATAGTTTCATTTTATTCTTTTATTGTTTTTAATAAGTGGTTCATTGTTATTATACGGCGATATGGTCTTGCAGCTCATTGAAATCAAATGATGCTGCATCTCCTTTTTTGATCATTTTCCCTCTGTCCATAAAGTAGAAGTAGTCTGTTACCTGTTTCGCGAAATCAATTTTTTGTTCCACAAGCAACACGGAGATTCCTTTTTCTACCACCAACTTTCTTAATATATTTCCTATTTCAATCGCAATGGATGGCTGTATGCCTTCCGTAGGTTCATCCAACAGCAAGAGAGAAGGCCCGCTTATTAGCGCGCGACCTATTGCCAGTTGCTGTTGCTGCCCGCCGCTCAGGTTACCGCCCGGGCGTTTGCGAAATTCTTTAAGGATAGGGAACAGGCTATATATTTCATCCTCTGAAATTTTAGCTTTATAATCGGGTGAGGCTTCCAGCCCCAATTTCAGGTTTTCATGTACGCTGAGTTTAGGCAATATCTCCCGGCCTTGGGGGACATAACCAATTCCGGCTCTTGCAATTTTATAGGAGGACAGATTGGTGATATTCCGGCCGCCGAGTAATATTTCGCCTTCTTTAACTTTTAACAAACCAATAATTGTTTTTAATAAGGTGGTTTTCCCCACGCCATTCCGTCCTATAACCGTAGTTACCGTCCCTTTCGCTACAGCCAGTTCAGTACCCCACAAAATGGTACTTTCGCCATAAGATGCCTGTAATTTATTCACGGATAGGATTACGTCTTTTTTCATCATCATACCTATAATATTTCCAGTTGTGCATTAGCCCTTCCCAGGTAACAGTCTACAACGCGTTGATCGTTTCTGACCTCCTCAAAAGAGCCTTCCATTAATAGTTTGCCGTTAACCAGCACGGTCACCAGTTTATTGGCGATCTGTTTTACAAAGTGCATGTCATGTTCTATGACGATCACACCGTGCTGTTTAGACAGTTCGAGCAGCAGTTCGCCGGTCTTTTCTGTTTCCTTATCAGACATACCCGCGGCGGGCTCATCGATCAATAATAAGCTGGGGGATTGCAGTACCACGATCGCTATTTCCAGCCATTGTTTTTGCCCGTGAGAGAGTGACCCTGCCAATTGATTTAATACACTTAAAAGCCCTACTTTTTTTGCCGTCTCATGAATTTTATCGTTGAATTCGGGCGTTGCTTTAAAAAACAAAGAAGTAAACACATCCTTTTTCATTTTAGCGGCAATTCCCATATTATCAAATACCGTGAGACTTGGAAATACAGATGGTTTCTGGAATTTCCTGCCGATACCCAGCTCTGCTATTTCGACCTCGGTAAGGCCGTTTGTTGGCTTTCCCTTAAATCTGATTTCTCCCGTATCGGGCTTTGTTTTTCCGCACAAAATATCCATAAAGGTTGATTTTCCGGCACCATTTGGGCCGATGATCACCCGCAATTCCCTATCTTCCAGGCTAAACTGCTTTAAATCAAGCGCCTTGATACCGCCAAAGGAAACCGCAAGGTTATTTACTTCCAATAACATGGTTGTTAAATTTTATAGGTTATCGTATGATATTGAGCTTTACGGGCTGCCGTTTTAAAACTTTAGCTATTTTTTTACCGATGCTTTCAAATAAGCCAAGGAACCCTTTATGAAAATATAGTACGGTTAATACATACAGCAGTCCGAGAATAAACAGCCATCCTTCCGGGAAAACACTCGTACATATACTATAAAGCCAATTGACCAGTAACGCGCCTATAATAGCACCTTTTAGTTTCCCGCGACCGCCAAGAGCTACCCACATGAGCATTTCAACAGAAGCGGTAACATCCATCCGGCCTGGGGTAATAATACCGGTTTGCGGGACATAGAGCATGCCCGCAATGCCGCCCAATAAAGCTGCTGCCACAAAAATCGCTAACTTGTAATTTAATACCCGGTAAGCGGTATAGCCTACCCGTGATTCGCTGTCACGTATCGCCTGTAATATTTTACCGAATTTGCAATCAACTATTTTCCTGCATCCCATATAGGCAAGGCATAATAGGATTAAAGAAATAAGGTATAAACCGATTTTAACTGAAGGATCGTTTAAATCGAACCCCAATAATGTTTTAAAATTTGTCAGTCCGTTGGTTCCGCCAAGTTTTGTTTCATTCCTTAAAAACAGCAGGTACATGCCAAGCGCGAAGGCCTGTGTGATAATGGCCATGTAAACACCTTTTATCCGGCTTCTGAAGATAAAAAAACCGATAATTAACGCGGTTAAAGCAGGTATAACCAGGCAAAGAATGAGTGTAAGCAAAATGCCATGGAAAGGCTCCCAGAACCCTGGCAGGGAAGTAATATTATTCCAAACCATGAAGTCTGGGAGCTTTTGTCCCTGAACGGCAGTGGAGGTGAGCAATAAATGCATGCCGATGCAATATCCGCCCAAGCAGAAAAAGAAAGCCTGGCACATCGACATGATCCCGGTAAATCCCCATATCAAATCTATACCCAAGGCGGCGATAGCAAAGCAAAAGTACCGACCCCATAATGAAATGGTATTAATGGATACAAAACCCAGTATATTGCCCAAAGGCAATAGGGCAAAAAATATGATAAAAAGAAGGCTCGCCAGTTGAGCTGATTTAGTAGATTCCATGTGTAAAAAATTAATTAATCTTCCGCGGATCTTCCTTTATCAGGGAAAAGCCCTTTGGGTTTAAATTGCATAAAAATCATAATCCCGGCCAGGATTAAAACTTTCCCGTATACAGCCTCAAAAAAAGCTTCCAGCACTTTTGAAAATACACCTATTCCCAAACCGGCTACAATAGTTCCGACCAATTTGCCTACACCACCGGTAACCACTACCAGGAATGAATCTACGATGTAGGTTTGCCCCATATCAGGAACCACGTTACCGATGAGCGTCATGGCGCATCCTGCAAGGCCGGCCAACCCTGAACCAATGAAAAAAGTGATGGCATCTACCCGCTTGGTATCAATGCCAAGGCAAGCGCTCATATTGCGGTTTTGTGTTACGGCCCTTATTTGTACGCCTAAGCGGGTACGGAATAGAACCCAGTACAGCACACCAACCGAAACAATGGTAAGTACAATAACAAACAGGCGCGAGTAGGGTAAAACCAAATGCGGGACTATTTGCCAGCCTCCCGCTAATACATCGGGCAGTTTAACCGAGGTAAGATCTCCAAAAATGGTCCGGGCCAATTGTATCAAAATTAAACTAACGCCCCATGTTGCCAGCAAACTCTCTAAAGGTTTGGTATACAATTGCCGGATCACTAATCTCTCTAGCAAAAGGCCGCCGATACCTGCAATAATAAATGACGCGGGAAGCGCGGCCAGGTAATACCAGTCGGTATTTTGAATATGAAGCACATTGTTAAAGAATAACTCAACGCTATAAGTCGCGTAGGCGCCTATCATCAGAAACTCGCCATGCGCCATATTTATAATGCCGGCTAAACCATAAACAATAGCTAAACCTAGTGAAATCAGGATTAAAATACTGCCCAGGCTTAACCCGCTGAATAAATTCTGCATACGTTGTAGCCAGGCGTAATGGTTGCTAAGGCCGTTAACTTTTTGCTGGGCATATACCTGTAATTCTTTGGACAGCCCATGCTTTTGCAAATAAGCTGTTAATACACCGCTTGCGTTGTCACCATCGTTTATACAGAGGGAATCCATGAATGCACGTGCCACCGGGATACCGGCTTCATTATTTAAGCGAATAGCGAAATATGCTTCTTTACCGGCCCGCAACACATTGGGATCAGTTTCAGCTTTTAAAGTCATTGCCAGAAGACGGATAAGCGTGGTGTCTGCCGTGATGGGTAATTGGCCGTATGCCATGGCTCTTTTCTGGGCATCATTGTCAACAATGTTTAACCAATTTGCTATCGGGAAAAGCTGAATCCTGTCTGCCCTGCTTATTTCTACAGGGTGCAGATCACCGACCGCCAATTGCTTCCCACTTGCGTTCAGCAATATCCGGTGCATGGGATATAATTCATACACCAGATTGTTTTTTTCTGATTCACTTGCTACAACAGTTATAATTTTATCGCCCAGCGTATAAAGAGCGCTATTATTGATAGCTGCAAGAAATGGAAATGATGCGGGCTGATGTAAAATCACCAAGCGCTTTATCGCATTTGTCCTCATTTGATCTTGTTGTGGATGTAATACTTGCTGAATATAGATCATGGTGCTGTCAGGGCTGGCTTTAGCCGAATAGCATATAGTAAAGCAAAATAACAAACACAAGCAAGCTTTCCTTATTTCCACGGCCACGTGTTTCATAATTTATATAAATTATAATTTAAGCCCCCCAAACCCCGCACGTTTAGGGGAAAGCTTAAAAAAGTGAAGTTAAGCCTCCCCTAACTTGCTGGAAAGATCCGACCGCGATAGGATTAGACGGGGCTAAATGGTTAGCTTATTTTTTTGAATCATCCAGTTTGAAGAACGGTTGCGGAATGATCAGGCCCGGGGATTTCCAGATCACATTAAACTGTCCGTCCGGTTTAATTTCTCCTATCATGGCTGTTTTCTCCAGGTGATTAACCTTATCATCCATCTTTACAGGGCCGGCCGGAGAATCGAATGTTAAGCCATGCAAGGCCTCCACAACTTTCGTCACATCAAATGACTTAGCTTTTTCGGCAGCTTTCGCCCATAAGTAAACATCGGTGTAAGCCCAGCAGATAGGATCATCTGTAACCCGTTTATCTCCCCCCGGCAGGTTGTGTTTTTTACAATAAGCTTTAAAATTGGCTACAAATGTTTTATTTTCAGGAATATCAATCGATTGGTAATAATTCCATGCGGCCAAATGCCCTACTAAAAACTCGGTATCCATTGCACGCAGTTCATCTTCGGCAACAGAGAACGCCATGATCGGACAGGTAGCCGCAGTCAATCCCTGGTTGGCAAATTCTTTGTAGAAAGGAATGTTTGAATCGCCATTAATGGTGGATAACACACATGATTTTCCGACAACAGCAAATTTCTTTATTTTCGAAACAATGGTCTGGTAATCCTGGTGATGAAAAGGGGTATATTCCTCTATAATATTTTCTTTCGGAATGCCTTTTGAAAGCAGGTATTCTTTCAGGATTTTATTAGCCGTTCTCGGGAAAACATAATCTGTACCCAGTAAGTAAAATCTTTTATAACCTCCGCCCTCTGCCGACATTAAGTAATCTGCTGCCGGAATCAATTGCTGGTTAGGCACTGCGCCTGAATAAATGATATTCTTGGAACTTTCCTCGCCTTCGTACTGTACTGGATAAAAAAGCAGGCCGTTATTTTGTTCAAAAACCGGCAGCACTGATTTACGGGAAACTGAAGTCCAGCAGCCAAAAACAGCCGACACTTTATCGTCAATTAAAAGTTGTTTTGCTTTTTCCGCAAATAAATCCCAGTCAGAAGCCGGGTCGACAATCACGGGTTGAATCTGTTTACCCAAAACACCACCCGAGGCGTTAATCTCGTCAACAGCCATTTGAACAGCGTCTTTTAAAGAAACCTCTGATATAGCCATCGTACCGCTTAAAGAATGCAAAACGCCGATTTTAACCACTTTTGAAGTATCTGTATTATCGGTACTGTCACTTGCTTTTTTTGTGTTTGAGTTACATGCTGTTAATGCAAGCAGCCCGATGCTGAGCAGAACAGCAGATTTTTTTACCAAGGAGAATATTTTTGCTTTCATTGTATTTCTTTTTATGAGTTAATAATATCGTGAATTAATTAGAAAATGAAGAATTGAAGCTGTAACCAAACCTGCCCGTACGATTTTTTATCAAAATCACCGGTAGGCATCGATACATTATAAGCCCTGGAGTTATAGGACAACCTTAAATTGGTCCCTAAACCATTGAAAAAATAATTAATACCGCCGCCAAGAACGGTATTTGAGTTCTGTTTGTTGAAACTGTTTACAGATTCTCCCGAAGTTTGCTCAGGTTTAGCTGAAACAGCCTGGTTTTCAAATTTTATCCAGGGTTGCAGTTTAGCGGTTTTAAAATAATAACCTAATTCTAAAAACTGTACGGTTTGCGCTGGTATAAGTGTAGCAAAGGAATACTTGGAACTCAGATCAGTTCCGCCGGTCATGTACTGAAATGCACCGTTCAAAGTGATTGACCCTGTTTTAGTTATCGGTTCATCCCAAAATATATCAGTACTGTAATTAGCATAAGTGCCTTGTGTATCAAAACCGGCGCCCCATGTCAAATTTTTGCCTTTACCTAAATTAGTACCTGCATAATAGTAGCCGCTTTCGGTATCCAAAAAATTATAAGCGAAGCGGCCCACATACCTAAGCGGCCCTTCGCCATCAATATTTCTACCGGTAAACACACCTAAGCGGTATTCAAATTTATTATTAAATATAAACCCCCTGAAATTCACACCTAAATCCCGCCCGAAATTGCCCTGAAGGGGACTGTTTGCAAACAAATTATACGGATATTGAAAATAAGAAAAATCATTTGCCAGTAAGGAGGCAGCACCTTGCAACCCATTTCTGTTATCAGAAACTAATTGCTCACCAGCTATAATCTGGAAAGCATTTGAGAAATTATACTGGTACTGGGCATCCAATATAATAGGCGCTACTTTCACATTTTTAGTCCCGTCCGCATTAGGGCCGCCTAAAGGCGATGATAAATCAGTCTCTAAAAAGAAACTGCCCTGGGGTGAAAGCTGACCGCCAACCAAGACGCGCGCACGGTAAAGTGTGAACCCTTTATTAAAGGTAGTTGGTGAGGTTGATGTTTGCGGATCGGTGTAACCATTCTGCTGAGCGAACGCAAACATTTGTACAATTGAGCCTACTTGTATCGTGGGCTTAAAAGAGGCCAGCGTATCATTTAGCACTTGCTTTCTGTTAATCGACAGCCCTGAATACTTACGTATGCTGGCAAATGTTGGATATTCCAACAGTAAATTATGGTCTATCGGTTGTTTTTTCACCGCTGTAGTGTCTGTTGAGCTGATGGATTTGGACGAATCCTTTTTTAAATTGGTTTCATTTGCGGTGTTTAGCGGCTTTTCTTTTGAATAAACGAGGTTGGCGAGCAATATGCTGCCGGAAAAGAGTAAAATTTTTAATTTCATGATGAGTTTATTTGAAGTACCTAAGTAAAATTAATTATCATTTCAAATATACGTAGGTATTTTATCAATTTCAATAAATTTCAAACTTTTATAAAACTTACCATTAAAAAGCAGATTACTATAATTTTTTTACTATTATTTTAAAAAATACCTAATAAATCGACGATATATCAATTATAACAACGGTTATTTTTAAAGAAGATATTTTTAAAGACTACTTAAGTCTTTGATAAAACCAACTACGTAATTTTTTCTCCTTTTTTAATAAAACTTAACAGCTTATTATTAAAAAATTAAATTTTAATGTTGAATTTTATTATTTTTAAATTATAAACATCACTTTCAAAACTTAATTTAAGAAATTATCGGCATAATTCAGGAATTTACCAGATACGAAGATCGTTCTATCAACGGAAATATTAGGGGTCACCAACATTTTGTACGTAAGTAATTCTTATAAAATAGATAGTTATTAATATCCGAGGTTACAATGGATATTAGATCGTGCTTGTATTGTTATATGGGCTTTAGAGCATCGAGTTGTGATGCATGTTTGGAAAAACCCATTAAAAAGATGGGAACTATTGCTAGAACAAAAAAATATAAGTGGCTACCTGCTATAAAATTTGTATTACAGCAGGTTTGTGATGGTATTAGTTTTTTTAATCCACGAGATTTTTAAATCTGTGCTTTTTTATTAATGTTCCGCAATTATTAATGAAATTTCAGAACAAGAGGTTGTCTCATAAGTAAAATTGGGGCTCTGAGAATCGCATATACGAAAACGTTCTCCACCACCTATCCGAATAAATCAAAGAAAAAGAGGCTGTTCCCATACTTATGAGACAGCCTCTTCGATATAGGCTCACAACCCCTTTGCCTTTTCGTTAACCTTTAATTCGAGTACTTCCGCTCTTCCCTGTTGGGCCGTGGTTTTTATTTCTTGTAAAGCTTTCCGTAGACGAGTACCTGCCGCTTTATTTCCTTTGCTGTAAAATGAGGTAGCATCAGCCTCTGCTGCTGCAACCAATTCCTTAAGTTTAGTAAATGCTGACATTTTTTTTATTTAAATTGACATAAAAAGTTATT
>Ga0116227_10012147_pt1 | contig 14166 bp, 15 predicted proteins | sample S1TSphgellanicum_FD_89693 | JGI IMG/M metagenome (GOLD analysis project Ga0116227, IMG submission 89693) | Host-associated microbial communities from peat moss isolated from Minnesota, USA - S1T2_Fb - Sphagnum magellanicum MG | ecosystem: Host-associated > Plants > Peat moss > Unclassified... | reverse complement strand
TGGCCGCTCCCCAGTTTCACGATTCTATTTTCCGCAGGGCATAGACGACGATTATACGGGCCGGGACGACGTTCGTCAATGGGCTGCGCTTGGTCGAAGGTTGGGCGAGGCCGGTATTCATGAGCTGTGGAGGCGAGTTTACCTCTCCGAGGCCCCGCGAGGAACTTGCGTGGCGGGGTGCGCCCAGTCTCCCCCGTGCTTGCCGGCTCGCACGACCACGCGAGAATGGGCGTCAACTGCCGTCGGGTTGCCCGCGACTCGCTACGATGGCTGCGCACGCGAGCAGCGAATGACTCAAAGCGGACGGCGGCCGGGAATGCCGGCTGCTGAGCGGGCAGTGCCCGGGAATGCCGGCTGCCGGGAAATGCCGGCTGCAAAGCGGCTGGGCGAGTCGGCCCAGGCCGGGGTCTTTCGCCGCCCAGGTTCTGAGGCGCGCCAGCTCATAGCCTTGGAGACGTGCGTAGATTCGCCTGAATTACCCGACGGGCGCGCCACGAAGGACGACATGCTAGTCCTCCAAACCCTTCATCGAGGTGGCGAACGGAGGCCGCCGCAAAGCGCCGACGCAGGCGGATGCTTTGAGGCGCTTTGCATAGCCCGATCGGATGAACGTAACGATCAGCGCATCGACACACTCTGATTCAACTTCATGAGAGGCGTGCGGAATGATGATCTGAACGCCGTTCGGCAAGTAACGCAGCTCATCGCGACCGTAGCCAGGCGGTGTAGCCGGATCCTCTTCACCGGAGATCATCAAGGTTGGGACGGAGCTCCGGACGGGACGCAAAAATGATGGCGAAGCACGCCGGACGTTCCAGATACGGCATGCACGCTGCTGCGCGCGAACTCGCGTGTCGCCCTCAAATGAACCCGCGCTCGTCCTTGCGACCTCGGCTTCCGTGATGAATGGGATGTCTTCGGCACACGTCGCGGAAAGGTTCAAGCCCAACGCCGTCCCGGTCGCCGTAGACCTTGCAGCGACTTCGACGAGCTCCGCAAGCGGAGCGTAATCCCCGCGGTGTGCCTCCTCGACGATGTACGGGATATAGGCGGCTCGTTCGTTCCCATAGAGCGTCGCTCGCAGCTCATCTGCAAAGACCTCCCGCGATAGCGACACGATCTGTTGTCGATTGGTCATGTAGTTTCTTACGAAAACGTGCACCGGGCCGGCCTCGAATCTATGAACGAGGCTCTCGAAATGCTCGCCGAATTGCGGAAACTGCCGGTGACACAGAGCGTTACGCAAACAGTCGGCAATCAAATCGCTCATTGCCGTACGAGCGCCTTGCGCGTCCTCGAGCGGGATGACCAACAAACCTGGCGGCGCGACGCCCTCTAGCACGAGGCTCTCGACGTGCGTCGGGTGCCGTCGCGCGTAATCCAGAAAGAACATGGTCCCATATGAGACGCCGTCGAGGACGATTTTAGCGTAGCCCAGCGCGCTGCGGACGTCGTCAAGGTCGTCTACGGAAATATCCGTCGTATACAAGTTGAGGTTCGCTTTTTTCGCTTGCCGATCGCGGCAGCGACGGACTTCCACGTCGGGGAAAAGCTGAGCGAAAAACCGTTCCGGATGAAGTGCAGAATAGAAATTTCTGCATTCGAGCGCGCCCGAGTCGCCGGTTCCGCGGTTATCGACGAAGACCAGGTCGTATCTATCGTGCAGTGTCCTCAATTCTTTGGCAAAATGACCGTAAGCAATGGCCGGAACGTACTGGGAATCGGCGCCGCCGGGGCCGCCAGGATTCCAGAAAACCGCTCGGCCCGAGCGGTGAGCGGCGTCAACTTCGGTCACCGCGAGCGAGAGCGTCCGGCCGGAACGCGACAGCCGATTCTCATAAACATCCACGGTTCCACAATGCCCGACCAACTTCTCCCCAATCTGGCAGCTCCTAAAATGCGCCGGCCTGGGCGCGGCGGGCGCGATTGGCGACGGTGGCGCGAACAGGGCCAAGGCGGCTGCAAGAATTGCTCGACGCATAACTCAGAGACTCGGATGATCTGGCCCGATCGCATCGGGCGATCCAAGCGCCGACGCGGGTGTGCGGCGATGCTTCCGATGGCGATGCGGCGCTTCGCCACCGGCGAACGCCACTTTTCTGCTAGATCTCAAGGGATTTCCCATTCGGGTCGACCGCGAGCGGCGGATTCGGCGTCGTATCGCGAGATCGAATCCGCATCGATGGCGATGCGGCACCTGTCGGCAAACAGCTTAACGATAGCCGCGTCCGTCTTGCCGGCGACTAGGAGTCGTTCGATTTCGCCGGAGATCGTGCCCGCGAACTGCTCTGTACCAAAGCGTTGCTGCGGCATCCTCAAGCGGAGCGAAGGGCGGTCGTGACGGCGGCGGGTTCTTCAGCGGGTGTAGCGGCCTTTCTCTGACTGTACCATCGGTTATGATTTCGCGTTCCACCGCATCTAGACCGCCCCCGCGAGCACCGCCCCGAGCCCTCGATGTTCTTCGGCCGTAGCGTTGGTAAGGGCGTGCCTAACCCCTTCGATGCGCGACGCAAAAGGCGCGAACCAGGCCCAGGCTGCTTGAAGCGCGCGTCGGTTCGTATCGAACGCAACGAGCGCTTCCGCAGCCTCGGCTAAGCGACGGCGCTGCGATTCCCCGGCCCGTTCGGCATCGCGCAGGCCGCGCGCGAGTCGCTCGTAATCGTCGACATCGACGAGGACTCTCTCGCTCAAAACATAGCCGCGTTTCGTGCTGAGAATAACGTCTCGTTCGCCGACCTGCGCACGGGTGCGCGACACACAAACCTTCAACGTATTGAGCGCGGCCTCAAGGTCGAGTTCCGGCCAGATCGCCCCGGCAAGCGCGTCCTTCGTCGTTCCTGCCGGTAGCAGCGCGAGCGCGGCGAGCAGCTCGAGGCCGCGGTCGGCAACGTGCAGCACTTCGGTGCCGCGGCGCAGGCGACCGCGCAGCACGTCGAGCGCGAGCACCTCGCGGCGAACGTTGAGCGGCGAGCGCGCGACGCGCGCGGCAACGAGCGCGAACATTCCGTAGCCGCCCGCACCGTGCGAGTCGCAGAGCAGTTCGAGCGAAGCCTGCAAGGGCGGCGACTCCACGTGCTGCGCTACCGCGCGGGCTTCAAGCAAACGATGCCGCTGCGCGCGCAGTAAAAGTCCGGCGCTAACGCGGACCGTGATCCGCAGAAAATCATTTTCGACCCTGTCGAGCCCGGCAATTGCCGCGTCGAAAAGCGCGGACGCTCGGCTCGCATCGGGCGTTTCGAGCGCCGCGTGCCAGCGAGCGACGCACTCGATTCGGGGGGAAACCGCTTGGGGCTTCTCGGGCCACGAGTCGTGCCGCACGGCTGCCGATTCCGTCGCTTCGGAAGCTCCGAGCGCGGCCGCGACCGCTGCGGCAAAGCCGCGCACGCCGTCGTCCGCGCAGTCTTCGAGCAGACGGTGCGCTGAAGCTGCGCGCGCATCGTCGTTGCAAAGCCACGCGGCGGCCGCAACCGCGCGCGCGGCGGCGATGATGCGGGACGTGACGCCGGAACGGTGCGCGGCCAGGAGCGCGTCCTCGCTCGTCGCGAGCAGTGTTTTCCAATCCCCGAGCAGTTCCGCTTTCGCAAGCGCGATCTGCGTGCGTTCGGTATCGAATCGTAGATGACGCGCGCCTGCGACGGCGTCGCATTCCTCAACGTAGCGCTCGGCGTCGGCGAGCCGGCCGCCCTTGACGGCGACGAGCGCTGCTGTGATGAGCGCCGCGCGACGAACTTCCGGACGTTCCGCGGGCGTCGCCGTTTGCAGGCTCGCTTCTACCAACGCGCGCGCCTCGGCCAAACGCTCTAGGTCGTGCGCGAGCATCGCAAGTCGCACGGCGAGATGCCGCGCGACCGCGGTGGCCGGCGTCGGCATCTCGCGCAGCAGCACGATCCCTGCGTCGTAGAGCGCGGCGGCGGAGACCGCGTCTCGCCGATAGGGAAGGGTCGCGATCCACAGCTTCGGATGCGCGCAAAGCGTCGCGCGCGATACGCCGGCAAGGCCGTCGATCAAGCGCAATGACGGCTGCTCGAGCTCGGCTGAGGGCAGACGTTCGAGCGCCGCTGCGGCGCGGGGCTCGTCGCGGTACACGGCGTAGAGCTCCGCCGCGCGCAGATATTCGCCCAGCCGCTCGTTTTCGCGGGCCGCGCGCAAGACGAAGCCGTCGAGGTCGAGCGCGTGCCGCCCGCGGAGCGCCTCGCGCAGTAGCGGGTGCATGTGGTATTCGCCGGCTTCGAGGGAAAGAAAACCCGGAAGCCGCAGCAACCGCTCGAGCACCGACCGCGCGTGGCGGATACCCGTCGCCGCCGCGACGTCGTCGACCGACGCGCGTGGAATGGCAGCCGTCGCAAGCATCACGGACATCATGTCGGGCGTCAGCGCGGAAAGTACTTCGCCGGTCAACCAATCGAAGAGCCGTTCGGGCGCGACGTCGCCGAGCCCGGCAAGGACCTCCTCGAAGTTCGCCACGTAATAAGCGAAGCGCGCCAGGAGAGAGAGCACAAACGGGCGGCCCGCCGCCAGACGGACCACGCGCTCGACGACCGCCCCGCGCAGTTCCATCCCCTCGAACATCCGCTCGGCCTCGCCCGGCTCGAATCGCAACTCTTCCTGCGTGATGCCGACGACCTCGTGCGGCCCCAAATAGTGGGCCGCCGCAAGCGGTAAGGGTTCGCGCGAAGAGACGAGCAACACGCGTTGCGCGGGGCGGCCCGCGAGCAAGTCACTGAGGAGTTCGCGCACCTCTGCGTCAGCCGCGACGGAATCGGCGTTCTCGAGGATAAAGAGTGCCCGGTCGCGCCGCGCCTTCCAGGCATCGAGGAACGCCCGCCGCCAATTCGCCGGATCGGCATCGCCGAGGTGCAGGCGCAAGCGGGTGAGCGCGGGCGACTCGCCCCGATCCTGGCCTTCAACGGCGAGTGCCTGGAGCGCGCGATGCGCGAATCCCACGACCCCCGAAGCTCCCTGCAGATCGCACAACGCGAAGCGCTCGAAGCGGCGCGCAAAGAGCCGGGCGAGCCTCGATTTCCCGTAGCCCGGCGGGGCGGCGAGGCGGATCAGCCGGGATTCGGACGCGGCTAAACGAGTGAGGAGCCGCGCGTGCGGCACGTCCATGGGCCGGTATCGTGTCGTTCGAAGGAAGGTTCCTGCCTTCGGCGCTTACTGTGGAACTTCGATCGCTACGAGTTCCAACTCCCGGCCCCGCAAAATCCGGCGAGCGGGATTTTCACAGGATGGGCAGGCGACGCCGGCTCCGGCCTGCGGCTCGCGTTCGCCGCCGCACGTCTCGCAATACACGACGAGCGGCACTTCTTCGATCAGCAGCGTGCTGCTCTCGGCAACGGTTTGGGCGGTCGCCGCCTCCCACGTGAAACGGAGCGCATCCGGGACGACCCCGCTAAAGCTCCCGACGCGCAAATGCACGCCGGTTACGCGCTCTATTCCGAGTTCGCGGGCCTTTGCTTCAACGGCCTCAATGAGCGAAAGTGCGATCGAGAGTTCGTGCATAGGGAGGCCTCGGTGCCGCAAATGTGGCGAGTCGCGATGATACCATGCTTCGACGGGGCTCGGCATGGCGCATCAGGTGGTGGTAACGTGCGGTAACGAACGGTAACGAACGAAAGTCCTGCCGGCCGCGATGAAAACGAGAAACGGGCAAAGCTCTCTCCCAGCATCCGCTCCAACTGCCGCGGAAGGTTACGGCACGGTAACGTCCAGGTGCGCTATTCGCGCCTCCAGACCACCTTGCGCGGCTCTTGCTTTTGTCATAGCGTGACCAGGACGACGACGCTTTGCGAGGACGACGTACGATGGCGGAAACGATTGTCAACGTCCTTTGGATACCCGCAGGCCTCAGCTGTGACGGCGATTCCGTCGCGCTGACGGCGGCCATGCAGCCGAGCATCGAGGAGATCGCGCTCGGCGCGCTTCCAGGATTACCCGGCGTCAAATTCCACTGGCCGCTGATCGAGTACAGTTTAGGCGGCGCGGAATTCTTAGCCGCGTTCTTCGCCGCCGAACGCGGCGAACTCGATCCCTTCGTGCTCGTTATCGAAGGTTCGATTCCGAACGAAGAAATCAAGAAAGAAGGCTATTGGTCGGGCTTCGGCAACGCGCCGGGAACGGATCAGCCGATCACCTTCAGCGGCTGGATCGATCGCCTCTCGCCCAAGGCGTGGGCGATTCTCGCGGCGGGCACGTGCGCGACGTACGGCGGCATCCACGCGATGGCCGGCAATCCGACGGGCGCGATGGGCATTCTCGATTATCTCGGCTGGGATTGGAAATCGAGCGCGGGCGTGCCGATCGTTTGCGTGCCGGGCTGCCCCACGCATCCCGACAACCTCTCCGAGACGATTCTCTATCTGCTCTGGCAAGCCGCCGGCCGCGCACCGATGATTCCGCTCGACGAAGCGGGGCGGCCCACGTGGCTCTTCGGCCAAACGGTGCACGAAGGCTGCGACCGCGCGGGGTATTACGAACAAGGTCAGTTCGCAAACGAATACGATTCGCCGAAGTGCCTCGTCAAACTCGGCTGCTGGGGGCCGGTCGTCAAGTGCAACGTTCCCAAGCGCGGCTGGATGGGCGGAATCGGCGGTTGCCCCAACGTCGGGGGCATTTGCATCGGCTGCACGATGCCGGGCTTTCCCGATAAATTCATGCCGTTCATGGACGAGCCGCCGGGCGGTAAGCTCTCGTCCAGCGTTAGCGCGGCCTACGGCGGCGTCATCAAGACGCTGCGCAACTTCACGATGGAAACCGTCGACAAAGAGCCCCGCTGGCGCCGCAAAGGCAAAACCCTCACGACCGGCTATCACGGCCACTAAAGAGGTTTAGCAATGGCGATCAAAGATCTGCCGGGTCAGGAGAGTCCCGCGCAGCCGACCCGTCTCGTCGAAATGTCGTGGGATCCAATCACGCGCATCGTCGGCAGCCTCGGCATCTATACGAAGATCGACTTTCAACGTAAGGTCGTCGCCGAAGCGCATGCGACCTCGTCGATCTTTCGCGGCTACAGCATCTTCATGAAGGGCAAAGATCCGCGCGACGCCCACTTCATCACCTCGCGCATCTGCGGGATCTGTGGCGACAACCACTGCGTCTGTTCCGTGTACGCCCAGAACATGGCCTTCGGCGTGCAGCCGCCGGCGATGGGCGAGTGGATCATGAATCTCGGCGAGGCCGCCGAGTACATGTTCGACCACAACATCTTTCAAGAGAATCTCGTCGGCGTCGACTACTGCGAGCAGATGGTCCGCGAAACGAACCCGAGCGTCTGGGAGAAAGCCAAAGCGACCGAAGCTCCGAACGCCGGCATCCACGGCTACAAGACGATCGCCGACATCATGACCTCGCTCAATCCGTTCACGGGCGACTTCTACCGGCAGGCGCTGCAGATCAGCCGCTACACCCGCGAAATGTTCTGTTTGATGGAAGGGCGGCACGTCCACCCCTCGACGCTCTACGCGGGCGGCACCGGAACCGTCGCGACGCAGCAACTCTTCACCGACTATTACGCGCGACTCATGCGCTACGTCGAGTACATGAAGGTCTGCGTTCCGCTGCACGACGACCTCTTCAATTTCTGGTACGACGCGCTACCCGGCTACGAGCACAACGGCGAACGGCGCATTCTGCTTGGGTGTTGGGGTGCGTTCCAAGATCCCGATCACTGCGACTTCCGGTATAAGACGATGTCGAACTGGGGTCGTAAAATGTTCGTCACCCCCGGCGTCGTCGTCGACGGCAAGCTGGTCACGAACGACCTCGTCGATATCAACCTCGGCATTCGCATCTTGCTCGGGCATTCGTACTACGACGATTGGGAAAACGAAGAGACGTTCGTTCCGCAAGATCCCCTCGGCAATCCGGTCGACCGCCGCCATCCGTGGAACATGCACACCTTGCCGACGCCCAAGAAGCGCGACTTCGCGAGCAAGTACAGTTGGGTGATGTCGCCGCGCTGGTTCGACGGCAAAGATCATCTCGCGCTCGACACCGGCGGCGGGCCGCTCGCACGGCTGTGGTCGACGGCGCTTTCGGGTCTCGTCGACATGGGCGGTTACGTCAAGGCGACGGGAACGAGCGTGAAAATCAATCTGCCGAAGAGCGCCCTCAAAGGCCCGGTCTCTTTCGAGTGGAAAATCCCGAAGTGGTCGAACACGCTCGAACGAAACCGCGCGCGCTCGTACTTTCAGGCGTACTCGGCCGCCGCGGCTTTGCATTTCCTCGATAAAGCCTTCGAAGAATTGCAAGCCGGCCGGACGCGTTCGTGGGAGCCGTTCACGGTACCCGACGAAGGCATCGGCTGCGGCTTTACCGAGGCCGTGCGCGGCGTACTCTCGCATCACATGGTCATTCGCGAAGGCAAGATCGCGAATTACCATCCCTGGCCGCCGACGCCGTGGAACGGCAATCCGCGCGACAGCTATGGAACGCCAGGCCCGTACGAAGACGCCGTGCAGAACACGCCGATCCACGAAGAGAATGGGCCCGATGCGTTCAAGGGCATCGACATCATGCGGGCGGTGCGCAGCTTCGATCCGTGTCTGCCGTGCGGCGTGCATATGTACCTCGGCGAAGGCAAGACGATCGAAACGGTCCACTCGCCCTTCGCCCCGTTCGGTTAAGCGATGAACGACCGGGTGGGAGAACTGCTCGCGGGCTTCGATGCGGAAATGACGCCGCACCGGGCTCGCGAGCGCGCCGAAGAGCTCGTGCGCACGCTGCTCGCCTTCTACGGCGACGGCCTCGAGCGCATCCTCACCATCGCGCACGAGCAGTTGGGCGACTCCGCATCGGAAGCCCTGTTCGCTAAACTGTGCGAAGATAGAGCCGTCGAGAACATCCTGTGCTTGCACGGACTCCATCCGCTTACGATCGGAGACCGCGTCGAAGCGGCGCTCGCGTCGGTGTTGCCGTATATTCGCTCGCACAAGGGCAACATGACCGTCGCGCGGATCGAAGGCGATATCGTGTACCTGCGGCTCGAAGGCAGTTGCGACGGATGCCCGGCTTCGGCGGCAACGCTCGAGGGGGCCGTCGAACGGGCGATCTTCGAGCGCGTGCCGGAGATTCGCGAGGTGCGGGTCGAGGAAGTTCGGCCGCCGGGCAACGCGGAACCGCGCGGGCCCGAGACCGGCATTCGCGTTCTGAGCGGAGTTTAGCGGGCACGATGAACGGCGAAGCGGGCGAACGCACGGGTGAAAACTTCGCGCTTCTGCGCAAAATGCTCGAGAAGCGTCCGCCGCCCGGCGAGCGCTGCGATTTCTGCGCGACGCCGGTGACCCCCGAGCACAGTCACGTCATCGAAATCGAAGCGCGCCGAATCATGTGCGCCTGCCGGCCGTGCGCGATCGTCTTCGAACCGTCGGGCGCGGCGCAGGGACGGTATCGCGCGGTCCCGACGCGCTACGTTGAAATCGCCCGCTTCGAAATCGACGACGGAGCTTGGGACGCGCTGCAAATTCCAATCGGGCTCGCGTTCTTTTTCCGCAACTCCCGCGATGACCGGACCGTCGCGTTCTACCCGAGCCCCGCCGGGGCGACAGAATCGCTGCTGCCACTCGATACGTGGGAAGCGATCGGCGCGGCGTATCCGGCGTTCGCGTCGCTGCGCCCGGATGTCGAAGCGATTCTCATTCGGCGCGACCGCGTCGTTTCCGAGGCGTTCGTGATCCCGATCGATTCGGCGTACGAACTCGTCGGCGTGATTCGGACCTCCTGGAAAGGCTTCGACGGGGGCGACGAGGCGCGCGCGAAGATCGCGGCTTATTTCGAGAAGATCCGCGCTCGCAGCCGAGGCAGAGTTACCGCGCGCATATCATGACCGACCTAAGCTTTTCGGTCGTCGGCGCAAGCGTCGATCGTCACGCGGTGGCCCCGCTTCTGAACCTGCGCGTACGGGTCGGCGAAGCATCGGGAGCGACGGTCGATGCGATTGCGCTGCGAGCGCAAGTCCAGCTCGACGTCCGGCGCCGCCGCTATTCGCCGAACGAAAGCGAGTTGCTCGTCGAGCTCTTCGGCGAGCCCGCGCGCTACGCCGATACGCTGCGGCCGATGCTTTGGACCCACGTTGCGCAGATGGTGCTCGCCTTCGAAGGCGAGACCGAAGTCGATCTGCCGATCCCGTGCAGCTACGATTTCGATATCGCGGCGCACAAGTATCTCGCGTCTCTGGAAGACGGCATCGTTCCGCTCGAGCTCCTTTTCAGCGGCATGGTGTTCGTCCAAAGCCCCAGCGGCAGCGTCACACCGGAGTTCGTGCCGTGGAATTGCGAGGCGCGCTTTGCGTTGCCGGTCGCACTCTGGCGCGAAGCCGTGGACGCAGCTTTCCCGAACGCCGCCTGGATTCGCGTCAACCGCGAACTTTTCGACGAATTGCGGCGCTATAAGATCGCAACCGGGCTTCCGACCTGGGACGCGGCGCTCGAGCGGCTCTGCGACGTCGCGCGGGTCAACCAATGACCGAAGACCTCTTCGCCCCGGCGCGCGCCGTTGCCAACGCCGTGCTTTACGAAGGATACATCCTTTATCCGTACACGGCGTCCGCCGGGAAGAATCGCATTCGCTGGCAATTCGGCGTCGTCGTTCCGCACGCGTACGCGGAGCTTGGTACGGGCGAGCCGGCCGAAGCGCAAACCGAAGTGCTCTTGGCGTGCGCCCCCGATACGCTCGACGACCTTTGCCAACCGGCCGAGGCGGCAGCGGATGTCGCGGTGCTCGTACGTTTCCTCCAAGTCGAGGAGCGCCGGGTCGAGGCGTTTGCCGGCGGTGCCTTCGCGCCGGTCGAATCCCTCGTTGTGGGCGGAACGACCTATCTCACATTCGACGAGGGCGCCGAACGTGAGATCGCAATTCCGCTGCGCGTGGGCTCCGGCTTCGCGGCGTCCCGCGTCGATGTGCCGATCGCCTTCGGGCCTCACGAGCGGGTCGAACTCCTGCGCGACGGCGACGACGCGGTGGTCCGCGGTCGCATCGTCCGCCGTTTGCACCCGCTGCATGGGGCGATCGCCGTTACGAGCGACCCGGTATCGGCGGATTTGCCGCTGCTGCGTAAGGTGCGGGTTCGCATTGAAAATCACTCGGGCGTCGTCGCGGGCGAACGCAGCTCGGCGTTGCGCACGGCCTTCGTCTCGACGCACGTGTTACTGCACGTCAAAGGCGGACAATTTCTCTCGACGCTCGACCCGCCGAAGGAAGCCGCGACGGCGACCGCTGCGCTAGTAAACCGGCACACGTGGCCCGTGCTCGCCGGCGATTCCGCCGCCGACGCGCAGCGTTCCCCGCTCGTGTTGTCGTCGCCCATCATTCTCTACGATTTTCCGGCCGTTGCACCGCAAAGCGAGGCAGATACCTTCGACGCGACCGAAGTCGACGAGCTCATGATGCTGAGCGTCCTGAGCCTATCGGATCGCGAACGTGACGAAGCGCGCGCCACCGATCCGCGGGCGCGAGCGATCGTCGAACGTGCGGAGCGCATGGGTCCAAGAGAGCTCGCCCGGCTGCACGGCACCTTACTCGGAGACAACGGCACGGACACGACGGCATTCTTCGCGACGAGCGACCCGTTCGCTACGATCGACGTCCCAGCCATCGATTGCGTGTTCGTCGGCGGCGTGAAGGTCGCGCGCGGCTCCGCGGTGCGCCTGCACCCAAAACGCCGCGCCGACGTCTGGGACACGTTTCTCGACGGGAAGCGCGCAACCGTGCGCGCGATCCATCAGACCGTCGAAGACGAAACGTACGTTGCCGTGACGGTCGACGACGATCCGGCAAGCGACTTGCACGACTGGTATGGCCGCTCGCTCTTCTTCTCTCCCGATGAAGTCGAACCGCTGGTCACCGCCGCGCCGGAGCGTGTGCTATGAAATTGCTCGTAGCCGGCATCGGAAACATCTTCTTCGGCGACGACGGTTTTGGGCCGGCCGTCGCACGCGCGCTCGCCGCGGATCCGCCGAGCGGCGCGGCGGTCGAAGACTACGGCATTCGCGGCCTGCACCTCGCTTTCGAACTCGTGAGCGGCTACGACCGGGCCTTCCTCATCGATGCGGTTCCGCGCGGCGGCACGCCGGGCACGCTCTACGTGATCGAGCCGCAGCCGCACGATTCCGGCATCGCGCCCGACGCGCATCGCATGGACCTCGAGAACGTTTTTGCGTTCGTCCGCACGGTCGGCGGCGAAACCCCGCCGATCACGCTGGTCGGCTGCGAGCCGGCAACGGTCGACGAGGGCATCGGCCTTTCGGACGCCGTGGCGCGCGCCGTGCCGAAGGCAGCGCAGCTGGTCCGCCGGTTGATCAGCGATAGTCAAAGCGCCGCAACTCACGACTCAAAAAGGAGCGAACGATGGTCCGAGGTCTGATCGCGGGGATGGTGGCATTCGGTCTTGCCTTCGGCGCGGAACGGCTCGTCACGAGTCTAAGCAAAGACGTCGCGCGATACGATGCAATGCGGGAGATGTCGGGCCAGCCCCCGCTCGTCCGCGAGCTCTTCTCCAACGGATGGCGCCTAGCGGCGGCGCTCATCGGCGGCTCGTCCTCCTACGGCTCGGCCCCCGAAAAAACGGGCAATTTTTTCGAAGCGCTGACGCACGACATCGTACGGTATGCGAAGATGAAAGGGATGTGAGCGTGAATCTCGGCTCCGCACACCGCGTTCGCTTCGACGTCGCATCCGCCGAGTCGACGTTGCTCTTCGAAGCGCGCTCGACGCTCCATCCCGTGCACGGCCACGCGGCCGAACTCACGGGCTACGTCGAGATCAATGCGGAAGCGGGGGACGCGCTCGACGCCGGTCCGCCCCCCAAAATGCACGTCGAGTTTCCGGTCGAGCAATTGCGTTCGGGTAACGCCCTGCAAGACCGCGAGATGTGGAAGCTCGTCAACAGCAAGACCTTTCCGCGCATCGCGGCGGATTTGCGCGACTTCGCGCCCGCTTCGGGTGCCGGGCGCTATCGAGCCAGCGGCGACATCACGTTCGTCGGACGCTCGCGCCGTTACAGCGGTGAAGTTACTGTCGATCGGGCGCCGCAACGGATCACGATCGACGGCGAAATCGACGTCGACATTCGCGATTACAACCTGCGGCCGCCGAACTTAGTCCTCGTCAAGGTCGAGCCGGTCGTGCACGTGCGCTTGCACCTCGTTGCAAAGCGAGCGGCATGATCGACGCCGTCGAGGAGCGCTTCCCCCGGCTGGGCGAAGTGAGGAAGATGGCGGGCAAGCCGGCCCACGAGCGATGTGAGGTGGCGAGCGGCGACTCGTCGCTCACGTTCTTTGCGATGACGACGGCCAACCCCGTGTACGGCAAAGCGACCGAACTGCGCGGCTACATCGACGCGGCTTGGACTGCGAACGGCACTCTCGCGCGCGAACCGGCGCCGAAAATGCACGTCGAGTTTTCGGTCGAGCGTCTGCGTACCGGAAACGACCTGCAAGACCGCGAGATGTGGAAGCTCATCGACAGCAAACGCTTTCCGAAGATCGCGGGCGATCTGGGCGACCTGCGCGGAGACTCCTCGCGCGGGCGCTACGTCGCAACCGGAATCATCACGCTCGCCGGACTGGCCCGTAAATATGAAGGCGAGTTTCGGCTCGAGCGCGACGCGAAGTACGTCACGCTCGACGGCGAACTCGAGGTCGACGTGCGCGATTTCGGGCTCAAGGGCATGAACCTGCTCGTCCTCAGCGTCGAACCGCTCGTAAGAGTCCGCTTGCACCTCATCGCAGCAAGGCCGGTGTAATCGTGTGTCTCGCCATTCCGGGCCAAATCATCGAAATCTCTTCCGATCAACCGCAACTCGCGCGGGTCGATGTCGGCGGCGTGCGGCGCAACATCAACATCGGTTTGCTCGAACCGGGGGAGGCCGCACCGGGTCAGTGGATCCTCATCCACGTGGGCTTCGCGCTGAGCACGATCGACGAAACCGCAGCGGCCGACCAACTGCGGATGTTGCGCGCAATGGGCGAGGACTCGCTCGCGATCGAAGAGGTGCGAGGCTACTCGTTCGATGACAGCGGTGGCGGCGGTCATGCGGTCGATACGAACGCGGCCGGTGCCGCCGAAGCGCGCCGATGAAATACGTCGATGAGTATCGCGACGCCGCTCTCATCGGCGGCGTTGCCCGCGAAATCGCGCGAACGGTCGATCCCAAGCGGCACTACCGTATTA
>Ga0116227_10012146_pt1 | contig 14167 bp, 9 predicted proteins | sample S1TSphgellanicum_FD_89693 | JGI IMG/M metagenome (GOLD analysis project Ga0116227, IMG submission 89693) | Host-associated microbial communities from peat moss isolated from Minnesota, USA - S1T2_Fb - Sphagnum magellanicum MG | ecosystem: Host-associated > Plants > Peat moss > Unclassified... | reverse complement strand
TGTCAATTCTTCCTAGTCTTTCCCGGGACTTCTAGCACGCCCCTCTCACCCCCTCTAGTGCTGGAAGTCGGGATCGTGCCCCAAGTTCCAACTCCTTCCGCATTGCCACATACTTAGACCCTCGAGTGGGTCTACGAGGAACTTGGGAGCGCGACATTATTGTGTAACCAATAATGGATGGAAAATTATTTTAGGATGAAAAGTAGCTTTTGTGCAATCTCTACAATGCACACAATGAAAATCAAAAGGTGTTAGGGTTTAAAGCATCTTGCCATACCCTTTCACTTTCACTTTCATTTCCTCCATTTTCTTTTATTGCATCCTATCTTTTTAATTCTTTTCTTCACTTTTTTTCTTCTTTCTTGTCTTCCTTTGAATTACAAGTGCTTTTAGACCTTTGAATTACACGCATTATCAGACAAGAATCTAGAATCTGGATAACACTCCAAAAAGTTCAATGACAATCCACATTGCAAATCGCTCCACTGCCATCACGTAACACATTTTTTTCTATAGAAGTGAGTTTTTTTTCTTTTTTTTCCTCTCATTTTTTTCAACCTTCTTCGAATTCATTTTTTGCAATGTAAAAAGTTCCAAATTTTCTTAGTTCCTTAATTCTTTCAAAAAGACATAAAAAGAGGGACAGAAAGAAATGTAAAGAAAGAACAAAGAGAGAGACACACATAAAGATAAGACGCAGAGAGACAAACGCAAAGAAAGGGAAAGACACGCACAAAGAAGGAGACATAGAGAAAGGGAGAGAAAGATATATATATATATATGTGTGTTGTTATAGTTTTTTTCTATGACTAAAAGAGATAGATTAACAAGACCTTCTCCCAATTCATTTTAACATAGGAAAACAAAAACAAAGACAGTTAACGATAGACTTCTACACTGCCACAAAGAATGATGAAGAGAAATTGTGATTTTGTGTAATTCAATGAAAACACTGAGATTACACTCCGAGATTGTGATAGAAATAGAAACTTAAAGATAAAAGAGTGTGTAATTTTACTTTTCTTTTGTCCAGAAATAAAAAGAAAAGGAAATTTGAATGACAAAAATAAAAGAGCGAATCATTCTTCCAAATCCAATCTACACAATTAGAGTGAGAGAAAAAAATAGTTTCATTAATAAACTACGAGATTATGAAAAACACAGAAGAAAAAAAAATTGAATGACAGAAAAAGAACAAGAGGGATAAATAGCGCACTAAACAAAACAAAACAATAGAAAAGGAACAAAACACACATACAAACACAAAGCAGTTTAAAAATAGGCACACACAAAATCTCTTTGCCACAAAATATTGTGTACAATCTCTATGTCAAATCATTTTTCCTTCAAACTCTCTAGCACACATTCACTGTCTATTTTCAAGCTTATTTATTTCGTTGCATGCCTATATTCATTCATACATTGTCTGCATTTCTATTTCATTATACCTCTTTACATTGATTTCATTTCTCTCCCTCTAGGAGTGTAATGTAACAATATCTTCCTTTGTTGTCAATGTAGGCTACTCCTCAAACCTCGAAATACACAAAGCATGACCATCATCAACATCAACATGATTATTAAAATAGAATACGTCCTCTTTAGCAACTCCAAGTTCATTCTTTTGTAGATAGATTACATGTATTTTTTCATAAACCCATGAACGCTAAACAACATTCAAGGAAAATGCCTAATGGTTACTAGGTGTTTTCTTCTTACAGCGTTCGATGTAGATTGAAGAAACTGTTTGGCAGCCACTAGGTGTTTTCCTCTAAACAAATAAAACTAATGTTAAGGAAAATCTTTGGCAGCCGCTAGACATTTTCCTTAGCTAGATTGGAAAAAAATGCCTAACGACTGCTATGCATTTTTTTCTTACCACGTTCAATGTAGGTCGAGGAAAACGCCTTGCAGCTGCTAGGCATTTTCCTCCAAAACAACAAAACCTATGTTGAGGAAAATGTTTGGTGGTCACTAAACGTTATCCTCAAAATTAGTGTTGATTGTTGAAGGATACATTTGGTGGCTGCTAGTCATTTTCATTCTCTTTAGTGCTATGTGTTGAATGAAACACCTAACGGTTACCAATTGTTTGTTTCACTACAATGGATTCCATTGAAGGAATCACTTGGCAACCACTAGGCCTTTTCTTCCAAACAAGGAAAAGCGATGTTGAGGAAAATGCCTAGTGGTTGCTAAGTATTTTCCTCAAACAATCTAGCTAGATTGGGAAAAAAATGCCTAACAGCCACTAGGCGTTTCCTTCTTACCATGCTCAATGTAGGTCAAGGAAAACACCTTGTGACCACTAAGCGTTTTCCTCCAAAATAGCAAAACCTATGTTGAGGAAAACACCTAATGATTGCCAAGCATTTTCTTCCAAAATAGTAAAACCTATGTCGAGGAAAATGCATGGTGGCATTTTCCTTGAAATTAGTGTTGATTGTTGAAGGAATATGCCTCACAGCCGCTAAGCGTTTTTGCTTTCTTTAGTGCTATGTGTTGAGTGAAACACCTAGTGGCTACTAGGCGTTTGTTTCACTACAATGGATTCCATTGAAGGAATTGCCTAGCAACCGCCAGGGGTCTTTTGTTTTCCTAGGATGTTGTGAAGGGAAATTACATTGAGGGAATTGCTTGGCGGTCACAAGGGGACTTTTGTTTTCTTAAAATGTAGTGAGGGAAAAAAAACCTGGCAACCACTAGGAGTTTTTCACTCCCTACATCCTAGGACAAAAGTCCCCTAACAACTGCTAGGTGATTTGTTGAATGGAATCCATTATAGTGAAACAAATGCCTAATGGCTACTAGGCATTTCACTCAACACATACCACTAAAGAGAGTGGAAACACTTGGCAACCGTCAAACCTATTCCATTCACTATCTTTTATGAAGTGAGAACAAAAGCTTGGTGATCGCCAAGAATCTTCCTTGGACCCTATCCAATCTAATAAGAAAAAATTCATGGAGGAAACCAAGAATTTATCTCAAGTCCATAAATGTTCATGAAAAAATATCCTCCTTGTGTCATTGTAAGCTTCTGTCTCATTAAAAGCTTCCATTTAATGAAACACTAATGTGTTGAAAATATCAAAATACAAGTACACACCCCTTTTCATGTAGAAAATTATTGGTGACTATCTCGATTTCAATCCACTATACAAGGAAGCAATGCTCAAAGTGTGGGACCTTACAGTCAAGGTAATGTTAAGGAGTTCCATTTCATCAAAAATGGAAATTAAGACTCTGTGAAGAAATTGCCATTGAAGTGTATGCTAGTCTAAGCACACGACATTAGGAAGGTGTTCATCCTATTGGAAGACCTTAGGAAGCAAAAAATTGTTGGATTGGTGTGTGAATACCACCAAAACAATGATGAACTCGCACCTAAGATCGTCGAGAGGGGATTTTGGGTGGGTGACCTAAATGATCGATCACCAAGCATAATTTGTGAACAATTTACTAGCCTCCATGAACTAATAGAACTTGAGAAGGAGTCTACTAGAGAATCCCTAAGAAATTTGGACCACATTCTAACTATCGTGGAGAGCTCAAGTGGAAAAAGACAACAAAAAAACCTCGCAAGGAAAAGACAAAAGCCCAAAAGAAGGAGAAAATCTTGGAAAAGATTGTTTTGGACAAGGAGGACAAGGATTTGATGCAAAAAAATGTCATCTTGTTGAAGAAACCATTGGAGAATAATACAATGTTTGTTTCTTGTTCAATATTACTCCAATGCCAAATGTGGAAATTGAAGTACACATATTCAAACGATTTCCCCCCAACATTATGTACAAGCCGTTTTCAAATGTCCACATGGGTGAGTTTTAAAAAAGGATTGTCTAGAATAGCAAGTATGATACGAAAATATCCATTTCTTCAATTCATAAAGACCCAAAGAATCCAAATTGCATCCTTCCATGTAAACTAAAAAGTTGGAAGGAGATAAAAAAATCATTAGTTTTTTATTATCAAGGGTCAGCACACAATAGTTGTAGCATTGGTAAATTTCCTCCTTCATCTCGTCATTTCTTGAATTTGTTGTTAAATTGGAAAAATAGTTTAACCAAGTATGTAGATGTAACAAAAATCGCTTAGCAGTTGCTAGGCAATTTCCAAAAGTTTATTGTCAAGAACATTTGGCAACTACTAAGCGATGTCATGAAGTAAATTGTCAAGAAGGCATGGTGGCTGCCAGGTAATTCCAAACATACATTGTGAAATTTGGGTCATTTTTTAACCTTCAACTTTTCAAAAAAAATTGAGGTGTAGCAATCATAACTAATTCTATGAAAGGTTTTCATTTTTTTAATAGGATTTCATGTTAGACCCTTACACAAGCCCTGAAGTTTGCGAACTCTATAACAGGTTCAAGATTGTTGTTATGTGGGACAACAATTTTGTTTGCCTTTGCAAGGTGTCAAAGATTTTAAATAACAAGCATTGTGGGTTAGCTACAAAGATGTTGTATCAAGAGAATCTTGGGCAAGTGCGTAAAATATGGAATATTTACAAAAGACCATTGCTAAATCTTGATACTTCATGTCAACATTTCAAGACTACAAGGTAGATATAAAATACTTTCGACTTGCTCCCACCATATCAATTATACTTACTCCACCAAACTAACACAATGTAGAAAACTCTGTAGCCAATTCTGAACATGGAATCTATTAAAAAATGCATGAGTATCCTACTTTCGTCAAACATTATTTTCCAACTTTGGGAAAGTGTCCTCCTCCAATGGGAGAGGTGCAATTTCGGAGGGGGAATGCAATTGAAGCAATTCTTTTGGACTCACATTATAAGTTCGAAAGAATTGATAACATGGTGAGTCTTCTTGATGTGATTAATAAGGAGCACATGGCATCATTTTTGCATGACAATGCAACTAGAACAATTGTTGTGTGTGCCACACACATAATTAAAGATAATCCAAGAATGTGGACAAGCCTCGATTAAGAGTCCTTCCTTTAAGCAATGAAGCATGCAAAAGTTTCATTCAAAGTTGTTGTTTATATATGTGATTGATATTTCCTTTAGGAACATGTTTTCAATAGTCACAAAATCTAGCCATGTGATGAGTTTTCAATTTTAATTTGGGTAGTACGTGGTTGGACCAGTTGAAATACTTATATCATCCAAAAGCCTAATGAAGGATCCGATCCTTCTTTATGCATACTTGTTCCCTTGTAAAATCGAAACAAATATAAATGAAGATGTTTTCAATAATAAAGATTTGCCATTGTTAGTGGAACATAAGACATCTTCCTTCCCAGAAGATAGGCGCTTGTACAAGAACAAAATCTACCCTGAAACCCTAGCAAAAATCGTGAAATTAATCATTTTTTATGAAATGGTGTGTGTAAGTGTATTCGATGAAAGGGTTCTAATGTATGTCTATCTTGTAAGTCATATCCTTCACATATTTTAAAACTATTATTGACCCATCTTTGGGTGTATGATTTCTGATTATGGATTTTCTTCAAATTGTAAGAGGCGAGATGTAAAGTTTTAGAGATTATTCCTATTGATCTCAATGGGGATTGTTGTGAAATGATAACATCCATTTGCTTGTGGATGCTATTGGGTGTTATAACCCGAATTGTAGGAATTGAACTTGAAAAAAGAGTGTTGCAAATCATTGTTGGTGCATTAATTTATCTTGAAGTTGAAAAGGGTGGTCAAAATGATGAGGACAACCAAGGAAGAGGGAACAAGGAACATGGAGGAGGGAATGATGAACAAGGTGGAAGTAACAATGAACAAGGAGGTGCAAGCCATGATAAAAAGGAAAAAAAAGGAAGAAAAAGGTGGAGAGAAAAATCCTCTTCAAAGAAAGGCCAAGAAATACGAGTATTTGAAGAGGGGTAAACCCAAGAGGAATGACTCTAGTAGTAAAACATAGCATTTAAAGAAGGGAGGCGTCAATTGTAGAAACAGTTCATTTAATCTAGGTGGTAACCTCGTTGAAATTGAAAAAATGGATATCCTCAAGGACAATGAAGTACATGTGTTTGGTAATAATTCAATCCTTGCTACATTGATTGCTTCATTAGTTGGGGCGGATGGTCTACCCATGGATGAAAATTAGAAGGTTGGTGAGGAACTACGAAGTTTGCCTTTTCCAATAGAAAAATTGAGCCCATATAGATATCAATAGACTATGTAATGATAGGACTTTTAAATGTATGTACAAGTTAATCAAAAAAAAAAAGTGTTTAAGATAAATTTTGTTCTGTTGGAATACAATATGAATAAAAATAAGCAATGTGTTCCAACATGTGTTCATTTGCTATTCATTTTAATTTAGTTTTGTGTATGTAAGGTTTAATCTTCCATTCGAATGTACATTGTTTTATAATCAATAATCGTGCTATTGCTAGATTGGTTTTTAATGTAGGAAGTTGTGAAAATTGCTGCCAACAATGTGGTGTCACATTTATAAATTTTTTACATTCTTTTCGTAATTCTTCAAATGTCTGTTGGCCGCCAAACGTTGCCCATACATAGATTTGATTTGTTTTTGAGTGTCTAACAGCTACCAAGGCTCTCACTTATATACAGTCTTCCAAACCCTCATAAGTCCTTTTCATGAGATTTCCTGGTACTCTATCTCGTTCTTAACCATCTGGTAGTCGTTAGGGGTTTTTGATAATTTTTTTTTTTTTTGGCTTGTTTTCATTTCATAAATGTTTAGCAGCCACCAAGCGGTACAAATAAATTGTCTTTCATTTCAAAAATGTCTAGCAACTATTAGGCGTTTTTGAATTGAAAAATGAATTAATATGTTTTTTTTTGTGTTTATGTGATTTTCAGTATTTCCAAATGTGACTCTAAATGGTTGTTCATTTTTTTTTTTTATACACACGGATTGGTGAGATGGATATAACGTTCAATCACCCTAGTGATTTCGCGTATGACGTAGAAACTTATGAGGTTGAATAAGTGGAAGAACATTCTATTTATGGTCAATGTGCTCTAAATTCTACTACGAATATTTTAGTTGTGAGGACCTTTATCATCAACTCAATGGAAGACAAACCCACTCCTCTTGTTGAAAATGTGTTGAGTTCTAGAATGGACTACCTGCCCTATCATTCAATTCAAGATGGATTAGATCAACAAAACAAGCCTAACTTCAGTGTTGAAGAAAACTTGGAGGTGAATCCTCTCCATGTTTTTGACTTAAAAGGAGTTTTTGCAAGACAAGGAAGATCCTTTGAAGTTTGTAATCTTACTCCTACATAATGGTATAGATGTTTGTCGTTCAATCCTTTAGCGATTCCATGACCATGACTACAAGAATTCTTGCAAAAGTGCCTTCGACAATTTGTAGTGTATATTTGGACTAAGTGTAAACCCTAGAAGGTGCCTATTTTTTTAGTGAATTGAGGGAGCTTGTTGAGGTTAACATTGAATCTTCTAACATATTTAGGCGTGAATTTTGTCTAAAAAATAACCATTTTTTGTGGAAAAAGCCTGGATCTATAATTTTCCATAAGTGCATCATAGATTTTTGTGAGAGAGTCTTGGGTACTCATTCTGGTAATACTATACTTGTGGACCATAATCTTGTCAAGACAATGCAAAACCTGAGTAATAATGTTTTGCTTGTTGAAAAATGGAATGGTAGAATAGAAGTTTCGTCAAACTACTTGATCGTTGTGGTCCTCTCATACTTAGAGGCTTTTCATTCGTTTGAAAAGTTTGTTTTTACATTTTAAAAGCATAATCCTTTTGGTAGTATGCCTCATATAATTGCTACACATATTGAGTTTCCAAAGCTTTTGGAACCTTGTAACAATCAGTGTAATGTTATTTTTTGTATGGTGAAATCAAACGAATCATGATTATTATGGTGTTTTTCACGTTATGAAATCATACTATTTTTTTATGTTTAATGTAAATTTTTTGTTGTTACATCATCCTATTTGTTAGTTTCCTTGATAATTGTTGGAATTTGGACTTAAAATTCTTTGCCCCATCATGAAGTGTTGAAATTATTGGAAGCATTAATGAAATTGTTTTAAATGAAAGTATTTCTAGAATCGTGGGCCTAAGATCTTGCATGTCCCTTCGTGTCACTTGAGAATTGAATGTTAAGACTCGAGGTTATAGATTCAATTGCACATAATGCATAAGTCGAACAAAGGTCCCAAGTCATCACCACGATTTTGGGTTTGCTAGAAAAAATGTGGTTGTAGCAAAGGTGAGTGAATATCATCTAATTTTCAACCTGAACAGAATATTAGTGGTGACAAAAGAAGGTCCAACTAGATCTCGCCAAGTGGTTCTAAGATTCAGGTTGAAAGAGTTCCTTTGCATTTGTGTAAACAAATTCACTATTTACATTTGGTCTTTTGCAATGAAGAGGAACTTTGCTAGGCACTTGGAAATAATCGGGGAGAAAACTATTATTTTCCTTCCATATTAAAAATTAGTAGACCAAACATTTTGTTTTAGAAATCAATATTTCCTCCTTGAGAAGCTTGTTTTCAATAAAAACCTAGATGATTTTTTCCATATGTTCCCATGTACAAATTATAGGAATACACTACTTGTAGATGACACGTTTCACAAGAGTATGTTTAACCTTCTTTTAATGCCATTTTCCTTTAGACATTTTATTCATTTGTAGCAGATGATAATTATTTGCTTAGACGAATGCAAGGATTCTAAAATTTTGAAACGTAATCCATTCGGGAAAGTTACACATGTTCTTCCTTCATACCCTCATCATGAGAAATTGGCCCTACACTGTTCATCCAAATGTGATGACATTTTTAATAACAAGGTGAAATCGAAACTTGGAAATAAAAAAAAAGAAATATATTATTTGATGTTTTTTGTATTATGATGTATGTATTACTGTACATGTTATGTTTTGTTTCTATCTTCTTGACTCAATTTGAATGATTATCTATTTCTCATATATATTGTAAATCATAATCGATAGTATGATTGTTTGAACATGGCCTAGTGGCCGCTAGGTGTTTGTTGGAATTTCCTTTTTCAAAAATTGATAATGGCATGTTGTGGTATTAGATATTTGCTGCAAACATTAATGGAAGTTTGTGGTGATTCAATGTCCTACTTAAAACTATAACATTATTATTGATTGCACATTTTCAAAATAGTGAACAACTTATTAATATTTTATGGCATTTTTATACTTTATTTCACTAACGAACTTCTTATTATCGTTGCAGTTCAATATTGCATTGCATTCGATTAAATGGATAAAAAACACTTCAATGGGTTCACGTGGATGCTTAAGGTTTGCAAGACCCAAAAAATTGTTAATTCTCAGTGTGAATGGTGTGTTGTGCTATGTGCCACGATGTGTTGTTCTACAAGGGACTGCACGAGTGTTTGGAAGAATCATTGACAAAAGCAAAGTTGAAGTTAGAGTTGGAGTTGAACAATTCCTTTCCAATGTTTTAAAGGAGTTATACATTGCAATTTGGTCCTATATGAAACTTGAAGATGTGTTGGAAGTTCTTCCAATGTTGATGCCAAAAAAGTTTGTGAATGAGTTTGTTTTTATTTGGGGACATGAACAATGCTTGAAGACTTTTGGTCAAATTACTCTGGGGTCTTATTACTATATTAAGGATTTGAAACGTGTATATTATCTTGCCATGGGCTACCATATGGGATGGAAGATCAAACATTATTAATTGATGACAAACCTAGCAAAGCACTTCAAAATGCAAAATGGAGTGGTCTTTTTTTGGAGTCCTTTTGGGGTGAGATTTTGTTAAAGAATAAAGTGCAATTGTTGGACTTGGCATTTTGATTGTGGTTAGCCTTAATTAAGTTGCCTTTCATGAGGATGGTTCGAGTTCTTTATGATTTTATGTTCAAGTATTCTAAGCTTTGTTTGAGTTCTTCTTCATGAAATTATTCTTGGTTCATGCAATATATGAATAGTGACAATGGGGATCATCTTAATGCAAGGCTCCCTTTAGGTATGCATTCTAAATCATTTCATCTCATTTTAGTTCACAATTTTAATGTTAATTATTATGTTATAATATGGTTTCATTTTTTTGTACTAAGTTTTGTTTGCGGTTGCTTGTGATTCTTGTTCATAGACTACGCAATGATGTTTCTAACTTTGAAAGGGAGAAAATAATGTCTTCCACTAAGATTTTTATTTCGAGATGATGCGGATTTAGTTACATATTTGACCATGGACCATCCCAAAAGTTATAAGAAAAGGAGGAAATAACTTTATTCTTATGGTTCGCATTGTTGTTAATGTTTTTTACAATGGATTTTTCATTTATTAAATTTTAAAGGTTGTTTGTACTACCTTGTAACTAGGTGGTCACCATGGCTAAAAGTTCATTTTGTATTTGAAATATTCAATAAATATATTTTTTCTATATTAATAGCCAACAACCTGGTGGCCAGAAGGTGATTTTTCCAACTCTTTTGTTACGGTTGACAACCTGGTGACCACAAGCTCATATTCTTAAGTGATTGTCTCCTTTTTTGAACATACTAAATGTGTGTTGGTATTTTCAAAAAATTGTACAATCCAAAATTAATTAAATATGTGTTACATATTTATATAATAAAACTAGTTGGTGATTTTTTAAAGGACTATTACTATCATTAGATCGATTGAGGGCTACAACATTGTGGCTCAACTTTTGGTTGATAACTAGAAAAACTTCTTGGATGTATATGTGAGATTGCCTTGGAATGTGAATGATTCCCATGTGTTTAGAAAATCTAGGTTATATTAAAGACCACAACATGGGGGATTCTTTAATATGGTTGTGGGATCACAAGATGGAATGTTTCCATATTTGCTTGGCGACAAGGGTTACCCATTATTTTCTTGGCTTTTGACCCCACATATAAAAGAAAGGCATTAACATTCAATTTTGAAATTTTTGTATAATTGTAAACACAAAAGGGGGAGGTTAATTGTTGGAAATGCATTTGGAATCATGAAGCAAATCTTGAAAGATTTTTTTAAAAAGATGTGATTGCATGTTACAATTGTGCTTAATGTTTTTAGTGCTTGTTGTTTATTGCACAAAATATTTTACATATGTACTCAAAATATGTAAATTGTAGCCTATAGTTAGGTTAGGGATATTATAATTTATACATAGGCTAAATATATCATAACCTATGTACTAAAACTAAGTACCTATATATGATTTCTTATGTACCTACCTAGGTATATTTAATGATCTATACTTTCATTAAAGCATGCTAGGCCTACTTAATTACACATAACTAACCTAGGTATAGCCTAGCTTATACATACATGGTCTATACATACTTAAACTATATCACTGCTACAAATCATGACTTTTTTTACTAGAAATTCTAACCAAAAAGTACCCCTGTCAAAAACTAATTAAAAAATCATTCAATCATTTTGGTCAAATTGTTTTTGACATGACCAATTTGATTAGTGATCCTTTGACTAGTTGAATGGTGGGCTATTTGGCTAGCCAAATCAAACAACATAAAATTTGGGCAATAATTTTTTTGGGCCAATTTTTTAATTTTTACAATGTGTACCTAATTTTTTTTAATTAAATGTAGGTAGGTGGGTTATAAAATAGCTTCATAGGTAGATGATCGCTACCCACCTAGGTTGTGATGGGTAGTAGTCATACATTCCATAGCCTAGGGTTGTACACCATCTTCACATGTTCCTTTAGGCATGCAAGGAATGGGAGTTGAACATTTTTTTTCAAAATCTTTCAAAGTTCTATTCATTGATGTGCATGGTAATGTATAATATTTTAAATGATTTGTGAAAAAAAATTCTTGAAATTGAATTATGTTAAAAAATTCAACTTATATTTTTCCTTCAAAATTTATAGTTTTGTATACATGTAAACTTAGTAAGTATTATCGATTAGGAATTGATAAATATTAGATAGTACAATTAATATGTAGTATTTAGGAGCTAGATAGTAGCTAGGTAATATATGCTACTTAATTAATAGACCTACCTAGTTACATAAGTAATAATTAGTACTTAGTATTTAGTAAATATAAATATAATTTTAATTGCTTAGTAAATTAGTAGGTTGTTAGGTTATGTAGGGAGGTAGGGATGTAGGGAGATTGTTACGGTGACTAAGTAGGTAGGTATAGGTAGGTAGATTGGCTAGCTAGTTGTTTAAGGTAGGTATGTAAGTAGGGTAAATAGGTTTGATTTAGTTAAGTGAGATATGGTGAGTGGGTAGGTAAGTAAGTAGGGTAGTAAATAGGTATAGTTGGGTAAGTATGTAGATAGGTTGTTAGGGTATGTAGGTAGGTATGTAAATAGGTTGTTAAGGTAACTAAGTAGGTAGGTAGGTTGGTTGGCTAGTTCTTAAAGTAGGTGTGTAAGGTAAATAGGTATCTTTTTAAGTAAGTAGGGTAAGGTGAATGGGTAGGTAAGTAGGTAGGGTAAGTAAATAGGTATATGTGGGTAGGTATGTAGGTAAGTGGGTAGGGAGGTAAAAAGGTTGTTAAGGTGACTAAGTAACTATAGGTAGGTAGCTAGCTAATAGTTAGGTAGGTAGGTTGGTTAATTATTAAGGTAGGTATGTAAGCAAGGTAAATAGGTATATGTTTTAAGTAAGTATAATAGGGTAAATGGGTAGGTAAGTAGGTAGGAGGTAGGAAATAGGTTGGTTGATAGGGTAGGTATATTTGATTTATTTAACTAGCCTAGAACTAGGCCTTTAGGCAATTACGTACCTTGTTAGGCTTAGCTTGGCTACTTAGCTTAAATTATTAAGTTAAGTAAGTAGTAAATACCTAAATTTTATCAATAGATTACAAATTATGTTAGGTAACCAACCTAGGTTTAATTAATAAACTAGTAGGCTCGTAATAATATGTTAGTTGATTATGTATGTTAAGTATGTAGGTAGCCTTCACCTAGACCTATTTAACTAATGTCAAATTAGTACGTTCCATTTGACTAAGACATGGTTGTTTTGACTAACCTTTTTATTTTGTTTGTCCCTTTTGACTAGATGACCAATTGATACATAATCAAAAATGTCATTTTAGTCAAATGTAATAGTAAAAAGTAACACATGTCTTTCATGCCCCATTAATCAAGATGGACATCACTTATTGTCAAAATAAACATTTTGGTCAAGTTGGACCTCCTAAAAGGTCATGATTTGTAGTAGTGTATGTATTTAAATTGTATGTACATAGCCTTTACATACCAACTTTATACATACCTAACCTTACATATAAGTTATATTACTTAAGTATTTTACCCAACCTTGCCTATACCCTACATATCTCACTATGCCAAAACTTGACATTTATGACTAGGACAAATATGACTAGTGACCATTTTCTAGTTGTATAGTGATATAACCATGTTTTTGTGCCTAGTTGTATTATTTTTATAACCATGGATATGATTACATGATTAAAAAATTTCATGGATAAGACCATGTGATTAAAAATCTTCTTCATGAACACCATATAATTATTTAATAATATACAATTTGAAACATTAAAAAATAATGAATTAAAAAGGAAAAAAACTAGAAGGTAGACATGTGTAGCTAATAAGCATATTACAAGTTTTTAGATGATCAAACACATAATTAGTGCACAAATAAATAACTAATATCTTATAATTTCTAGAACTTTTGCTTTAGAGTCATTAATTATTTAATGTGAATTTCTAGATAGTGGCTAAAAACAAATTTGGTGGAATTTTTAACAAAAAAACCATGTTGATTTTAAATATGTTTATTTACAAATTGTTGTATGAAACAAATGAAAAAAAAATCTTCAAGATATCATTGTTGTTTAAATGTATCAAACAGTGAAGATTCAAATGCATTTTCGATCAAATTACTTGATATTTTTGTTGGGCTCAAATTAATTTAACCCATTTTTTATTAGGAAGGGTAGGATGGCTAAGGAAGTTTTGGGGTTAACCCAGGCCTCATAAAATTTGGCATTCTACAAATTTTTTTTGGCATTGGCCAAAAATAAAAACTCAAAGTTGCCAAAATTAAGTGGGTATAAGTAGTAGTAGTTGTAGTAGTAGTAGTAATAATAGGCAAATAATCTTCGGATAGTTGGCCTACTGAGTACTCCTTAAGAGAGGGAGGGATCTTTTTAGGTGTAGGAATCCTCACTCTCCTATGCCTAGTGACCT
>Ga0116227_10012145_pt1 | contig 14167 bp, 11 predicted proteins | sample S1TSphgellanicum_FD_89693 | JGI IMG/M metagenome (GOLD analysis project Ga0116227, IMG submission 89693) | Host-associated microbial communities from peat moss isolated from Minnesota, USA - S1T2_Fb - Sphagnum magellanicum MG | ecosystem: Host-associated > Plants > Peat moss > Unclassified... | reverse complement strand
CACATTTACATGCCTAGGCGCATCAAATTTTTTAAATAACATGAAAAATGATTTAAATCTAATAAATGTGACAAGTTGCAAATCGCAGTGCATATTAATGATATATATTAGTTGTTATATGATGTGTAGGTGGATATCGTATAACATGGTAGTGTTCAATATGATTAAATTAAAAAAGCAACTCAATAATATTGAATGTACCCACCTTGGGGGGGGGGCGGGAATTTATACCCTTAAATGTTTTTGGACAAATAGTTTAATCACATATGCTATTGTAAACACCATGCCAGGGCACAAAAGACATGTTTTGTAGTAGTGTAAAAAGTGTGATGTGCTTATGAATTTGTATGGCAAACCACAATCCAAAATCATGTGATGAAAACTAGACTGTGTTGCACAATAAACTCAAAAAAAAAAGGATGTCATATCAAGATATGTTTGTGGTTGGAATGTGATGGACCACACTTGTCAAAGTTGTTTGTCCAAGAATTGTACCCCAACATTGAATCATTCAAAAGTGATGATTGATTTATCATTACAAGTGCACAAGAACTTGCAATGTGACATTTACGCAACTTGAGTATAATAAGTAAAGACAAGATGATTCAACATATTTAAATGCAAATTGTTCAAGTGTTTTGAAATATGTATAAGAAAATGTGCCATGCCTTCATTTCATAGAATAATAATTCCATTAACAACAACATCAATCTACAATAGTGCAAAGACATTAAACAACAATAATGATTAGCTTGCCAAGGATTCATTTAGTGTAGTGTAAATCATAGATTTAGTGTATGTTTAGTTTTACAGAGTTTTAATGTTCATTGTTAGATGATTTATAATACATCACAAACAATCTCCAATTAAAGCAAATGCACATATGTGGTTGACTAAAGGGCCATTGACAAAATTCATCAATTTATTATAATTAAATCAAAATTGTGTTGAATCAATATATTATAATGTTATTTGAATTTGGGTGAAAACACAATATAGTGACCCCCTTTGGGGCACTTTTGGGTCTAGTATTATAATACATGAAATACAATTGTTCTAAAAATATGGTACATTATATTTTGAGTATCAAATTTGGTTTTTGGGCCCTATAATTATTATTTTTACAAAATGAATGTTATGTAATATTATTTTAAATAAATTTCATCATCTATATTGAAAGATCCATGGGTATATTTATAATTTACATTGGTATAATAAGGTCATTGTTTCATTTTGATTGCACTAACTTTAAACTTCATTAGACATTAAAATAATAAAATTTAATGAAATTAAAAAATGGCCCATTTAAATCTACTTGTCATCTTCCATGTGAATGTGATTATTTGTTAAATTTTCAATTTACCACACATTCATTGGATATTTGTTGAAAACATTCACTTTTTGGGATGAAAATTTTCAAATTAATCACATGGTATCCAAAACATGTGCAAAGTATGTGAAATGACATGGTTCAATATACCTTCAACTTTCATAAAATCTAAAAATCATTTAAGTTGTTTTTAGAGTATATTTGTGTTTTTGAATAAACATGTACATTACATTTGTTTTCACAAATATACTCCAATCTCCCACTTTATAAAATGAAATGAAATAGTTGTTTTTAATATCTTTCCTAGGTTATATTTTAACATAATATGCAAAACTATTGTGAAATTCTTTAAAAAGTTTGAGGTGGCATAGATTCAAACATGCACACCCTTGAAAAGTAGTACAATGCGACACCCTAAAAGGATCAATGTAATATGCTTTCATCCATTTGTCAATGTGTGTTTTGTGTTCACTTGTTTATAGGAACTTAACATTCAAAATTCCTTGTTAGTTGTTATCCTTGAATTTTTCCAAAAATTTCAAGTTGGTATCTTTTATTCAATACTATCATAGTTGATATGCATGTTTCAACTTGAACATAAAGTAGCACTTCACCATGAAATTCCTCATCCTCACAATCCAATTGAGAAATAATAATGTGGTAAAATCAACATTATGACCTTCTAGGATTATACAATGCAATTCTTAATAACAAGTAATGACATAGAACAAGAAAAGTAGATTTGTAAAGTTTATATTGAGCAACTCCTAAAAAAAAATCTTCAACACCCCTAAGGTGTTTTTGACTATATTTTCCCCCTTATTATAATGTATGTTAAAGTTTTTATAATACAATGTAACCTTGTGAAGATTGTTTTGATGACACCATTAACCAAGTTAGAACATCGCCAGTTATTCATGTTATATACATAGGACCATTAACATGCCAACACAAGAGAAAAGTGAAGCTAAAATCAATCTCAACAAGACTTGAAATCACCATAAGATATCTTGGCCTTATCATCAATCCTTTTGAATTTTGAAAACAAATGTGGTTTGTCACACTTTGTATTTTTTCTCAAAATCAAAGTCAATGTTGGACATGATTAATTTGGCCACCCAATCTATCAAAATGAAACTAAGAAAGGCAAGAACTTCAATTAAGAGGATGGAAGGTCTAGTTATGTTGGATTTCTTCCATGTCTCACCAAACACCAACACTACGAAATTTCAATTTCATTCATTGTTATTTTATGACTATCTAGGATGTGCCCATTGTTAAGTTGGGGATATTAATTTTTTTTTAAACAATGCCCACAAGGTGATGAATTGAAATGTTTGTAACAATCTTTAAGACAAATGAATATAATGAATTAAAGGTGGTTGACATCAAGGTTGGAACAAAAAAAAAACGGAAAATGAAAATGGTAGCAACATTTATGAATGCACCAAGGTTTCAATATGTTAAGTAATTAGGTGGTGCCAAGTGATGAAGGGTGCATAGCCAACATGAAGACAAGATGCTACTCAATTTGAGTTCAGGTTATTGCCACAATTGAAATTACTTTAGTTACTTGTGAAAAATTTGAGATTTTCTACAACTAAATGGCATTTTTTTTTCACCATGTTACCATAGTTGATAGCCACTGACAAATCATGCAATTGCATTGCAACATTTGAGGATAATTAAAAAAGCTTTGGCATTGATTTTATGTTCCAAACACTCTTGGAAAGTTGTCAACACTAGTACCCACTTGCACCAATTTGTTTGCAATATTGTTTCCCATTCACAAGTCCATTGCCCAACCACAAACAACACTACCTTTTTCATTAATCTCATAAAGTGGTCCTTCATTTGTAGACATTAGGGTGTAGTTTAAAGTTCAAATGTGCAATTAAATGTTCCATTTGGTTTTCAAATTGTCATTTGAATTGATAATAAGATGCCATTTGAAGGCAAATTTAATTCATGCAACCATGTGCTTGAATTGGGAGCTTAATTTGAAGTTGTAATAAGCTCTTGGGGTTGAGGGATTTAAAAGCTACCAAAGTGTAACAAGATGTTCAAATTGATTACCACAATGTCATATATGTTATTTCATAACACAATGCAATGAAGGAAGTGGGAAGGAAGAAGGTTTTTCCTTTCTAAAAATCCTTTTGGATTTCATTAAATGCTAATTATAGTTAAATTCACTTTGGTTCAACATGCAATCATACATTTGCAAGATTGCTACAAGACATTACTACAAGATTTGCAAATAAAATTAAAAAAAAAACTAATTGAAAATAGTTGTCCAACATTTCATGATTGTTGCTAACACTGTGACATAAAGATTGTCATTGCACATGGATGGAGTTGGTGGGCTATAGCAAGGGAGATGATAGTGGTAGGGTCCAATGTTCGTGATGACAATAGGGAAAGCAACATTTTGGAGCTCTTAGAGTTATAACAAATCTTTAGCCTTATGATAGTGGGGCTTATAGTTGATAGTGAAATAAAATTGAAATGGGGCCATGACATTTATCTCTAGAATATATAGGTGTTGGATATAATGGACTATTTCAAATGCTTTTAGGAGTGAATAACCTTGTCTATGAGCAAAAATGGTTAAATGTGTTCATGATTTTCATATTGAGAGTAGAAAAGAACTTCATATGTTGCCTTTTAGAAGATGCAAAACATACAAAGTAATTCAATATTACTTATAGAGTTCATTAGCCCAAGCAAATGTTATTGAATCTTTTGTCATGATTCATAATGGCCTAGATGCCCATTGAATAGCTTTTGGTCTTGTAGTAGCAATAATCAATGACATGGAGTTTTGGCTTTGAAACATAAATTTAATACTAATCAATGACACCAAGAACTAATGGTAATCCATTCCATTATTGTTATAATCCTTCCATAACCCTCACAAGCTCAATATCTTGTGGCCAAGGTATTCATTGCGTACATATTATATTCATGGCAACAACAAATTCACAAAGGACCATACAAATTGAAAACTTGTCTACCATGAAAAGTTCATTGCATAGGTATTCAATTGCATGCACAAGCTTACAAATTGCTTAAACAACTATGATTCCTAAGGGTATATAGTACATTGACAATCTAATACAATATAACTTTCAATGTTTCACACAATTGCGCAATATAAACAATTTATTTACAAAGAAGCTTTTCATCTAACTTTGGTTTTCAAATTAAGTCACCACAAATTGGGGATGCCATGTGGTTGATCTTACCTTCACTTGGTCCCCCAAGTCTTGAGTTTGTAACAACATACACTCACATGAAAGTGGACATTAATGGAGGACTAGAACATTTTTTAGATCTTGAAAATGCGTGTGAGTTATCACTTCATTGTCAACAAACAAAATTTTCTTCTCAAAAATCAAATATCACACGAGAAAGAAAGTAGTTGCAATTGTACAAGAAGGTGCACAAGTTGAACAAAAGAGCCAAATATTGTAGTGTGAGTCATCATCTCAAACTTCTAGGGATTGCTATGAGTGATGGTTTATATGTGAACAATATTAAGACTATCTACACATGTTGCACAAATACTGAGTCAAATGATACAAGGCAAAACATCTCTTTGCTCCACAAGTTTTCATCGTGAATTTATCCCTCTCATGTGTTTTCCATGCACAATGGTATGTAGGATGTGCCTCAAGCAAACCAATCATATAGTTGGATTCACAACAGTTTGATCTAAGGTACATCTAGGAAGTAATCTAATGAAAGAATGTCCAAATTATGTGGTGACATGTTGCAGAGCTTTTTAGCAATTTCTTCTTCATTAAACATGCAGCCTTGATAACTACTACTATTGTAGCTGATTGGCTGATGGAATCGGGGAGGCAGACAAATTCTTGCTATCTAAGAATGTTACGCAAATGTTATGGATCTGGCTATCCCTTTTTGCCCAAGTGAAGATCAGTGCAAAAGTTGTCTCCACAACCTCTCTGTCTCATCACACAATTTAGGATCTGAATTCTGCCCAACCAAGTAGTGAAAAATTGTATAGTATTCTCTTTCTGATTTTCTCTAGTTTTGTTTCCAGTTTGCAAACAGGAAACTCTGAGCGGCTTAGATTCCAAGATGGGCAAGTAGTCTAGAGGAGAAATATCAATATGATGGAGAATGCCAGGAGACATGTTACAGGCCCTTCTGACCAGGCAGCCAGCCAGGATTTGCCATTCCTGATGAGTTAGGAGAACAGGTCTCGTGTTGTCTAAAGCTGATTCTGTGTTTCCAGTTTGGCAACTGACTGCAGGGCAAGCTTGGGGGAATGGATCCACAAGTTAAGGTGGCCAACCTCTTAATGACTTGCTTTCTTGAAGAGAGCTCATCTTAGCCATCACAGAAGCTCATGAGGTGATGAGCTTCACAGAGCTCTCTTCACGAGGTGATGACTTAGCAACAACTCACCTGATGATAAGAATGAATGATTTGAGAAATTTGCATGTTGCTGAGGATGCAACCACATTACCCAGACCCAGCACTGACTATCTCTGAGTTCATGATTCACAACTGGATCAGAACAAGTGGGCATCTGTCAAGTGCAACTCAACATGCATCATCAACTGAGTGCCAGCTTTTTTGATGTGTGTCAGTCACCTGGTATGTGATCAATTCTTCATGAATTTCTTCCTTGAAACCAATTGGTAATGTGAGTTGAGTGAAATGCAAGTGTTGGCATTCAAACCTTCAAGTTGGCAATGGTCATGCCAATCCTTGGACCAGACCACAAATTCACATGATATTATGTTTTCCTTTGACTAAGGCAATCAATCCTCCCCGTTCTTCCAAGATGTGGAATAGACCACATCCATTGATTTGCAGGGGGGGGGCAGGTGGGGTTGAGACTTGAGACTCAGCCCATACTCTGAGCATTGTAGAATTTTTGATTCTGGTTAGCTCAAACCCTATTCAAGCTTTGCAGGAACAACCACCCATTCCTTCAGCTTACAGTCTGCCTAACTAAAAGGTTCCTGAAGAGATAGATGCAAGGAAGGGAGGAGGATGCAAGGGAACTGAACAAGGAATGGAGAGGATGCAGACAGGCCATGTAGTTGCTGTATGGATTCAACATGAATAACTACAGCAGAAAGAAATGAAAAATAGATTTTCGGAATCAAAAGCCTTACAGAGTGCTGCTCTGTTGCTGGGTTGAAATTCACCATTGCTTCCAACAACCAGATATCCATTGCTCCATCCTTGTGTCCGATGCTACTAAGGTCACTTTCTTCTCGCAAGTCTGATGGAAAGCCCCCTTCCTTGCTTGGTCACATCTGTATCGATGATCTTCATTTCACAAGGAAGCTGCTACTAGGGTTGGTAGATAAAATCCTTGGAACAAAGATTTCTTTCTGGGGATAAGGAAGTGCGAAGAATTGAAGCACAGAAGAAGAAACTCTTGATGAAGATGATGACAACAACCAAAGACAATTGTTGGGTCGTTCTGTAAAGCTTGGAATTGGGTCATGAGCATCAGATCCCTGTGCTTCCTCCTGTCGAGCTCCTTAGGTCATGTGCATCAGATCCCTGTACTTCCTCCTGAAGAGCTCCTCAGGTCATGTGCATCAGATCCCTGTCCCTCCTCGTGTCGAGCTCCTTCATCCGTCGTCCCCTGTTTTCCCGGCGTGCGAGACAGACAGATGCAGAGAGCTATAAGATCCTGGAATGCCCAAGAGAGACAAAAAAGATTGTGCATAAGATCCAGGCGCAGGTGAGGTGAGGTGAGGGCAGGAAGGAACGAACGATGGGGGACGTTGGGTTGCGCAACCCTTTCGTCTTGCGAGTGGGGCAGGTGATGAGCGGTTTTGGCGCTGGCTGTGGCGTGGGCATTGGTGTCGGGGTTCCAATCCCTTTGGGTATGGATGTCTCTTTGTTTTCGCGTTCTTTGCAATCTCAGGTAGCTTAAGGATCTTTCCATGTACCTTGGTGTGAGGAATCATTGTTCAGGAGGGAGCGTGGCACTGCAGACATACCAGGGATTAGTGGAGTCATGAGCGCAGCACAAGGTGCCACAAGGCGCATTGGTGGCAGCCATCACGTGCAAAGTCTGGTACGTTGTTGCGAGCCTCATAACACCCCATTGTAGTTTTTTTTGCTGAAATCACAGCGCACATTGTTGCCGCCATGAACGAATTGATGCAGCAGCAAACCTTAAACCCTAAACCCTTGCTGGGAAGCCCTCTTAGTGCAACCCCATAGGAGCCCCACAGCGGTTTCCCACCTCTTACAATTGCAGGTCTTCACATGCTGCGACTCCTGCTGATCAAGTGTGTCAGATAAGGAGAGTGGGCATCAAGAATTTGCAAGCTGGAATTGGGTGCGGAGTTGGGATAGGCCATGGCTTTGGTGTTGGTCAGTTTTCTCCTCCATGCTTGCTTGCCTCACTTGCTCACTCCCTTGCTTGTTGACAACAATTTTGCATTCATTCTGTCTTTCAGCTTCATTAATGCTCAGTCCCTGTATGCTGAAATGCATCAATTTGTACACTAAGCTTGTACCTGAAAGCTTTGTGACATCTTCGGTAAACAAACAAAGAATCAATTGTGTACCCAAGATTCTTCTGAGGCACAAATCACAAGTGATCAGTCTTCAAGATGCTCAACTGAGTCATGCTGAATGAACTGGAATCCACCAAATATTGTTGTGGAATTTCAGGATCCAGACGCCCAGTAGTGTATTGTGGAATAGGGGCAGAGTTTAACAGTGGCTGCAGAGAAAGAGCAGGAGGTGATGATGATGATGATGATGATATGGAGTTGAGGGTTTGGCAGGCATTGCGCTGAAACCAGGGGTGGCACAACAGGCAGTGCACTTGTTTCAGGTGTGTTTTTTGTGGTTGTTGCATTGTGATGGCAATGTGTTGACTTTCTAGTTTATACATAAAGCATTCCATCAGACATGAAATAGGTGTAGAATTTTCTTTCCTTGACTGTAACTTAGATCTAATACATGGAACCAATTGCACACATACATGGAACCAATTGCACACCTGTAGGTGGGTGTTGGCCAGCATTATTCTGCAGCAAATACATGCTTTTGATACAGCACGACTGATATCTTAACCTTGTTGTTTGTAATGGTGTAACTGCTTGGGAAAAAACTATACTCCTTCACTACTAGTTCCACTTGGACATGTTTTCCCATGTAATTTGTAATGCACTGCTTTCTGGATTGATGGGTTGGGACAGGAAGCTGTTTCCGTGTTGAAAAATAAATTGCTGTCGAGAGTGGATGGTGGTGGCAACCAGGTGGAAGCACTTCCTAGAATTCAAACTGGATCAGCCCAACCTGGGACTGTTGTATCACCAAATTCAGAGCAAGGTCGCATTGTGCCATCCATCAAGCACTCTGATTCTGAGGTTGTCATATTGGACCTTCCCTTTGTTCTAGTTCTGATGTTAGCTAGCTGGTTAGACAGGGCTTTGTGTGGCACCTTCTCTGGGCTGGATTCCTATTCCAGTGAAGCTGTCGTTGGATGCTTAGGCTTGGCATATGCAATTCTTATTCAGGTGGAGAGATTGCAGACTCAAAATGAGATCCTTCGCACTGTAAGCACTTCTTGTTACCACATTTAACTGCTAGCTTTTTCCTTGCACATATACATGTACTGTGGTCTGGATCATCATGATGTGCACCATCTTGACTGCTTTTGTTCACATCCCTGTCTGGGACTCTATTTCAGTTCCAAGAAAGGGTACACTGGGTTCTTCTTGACTTTTCAAGTTTTTATATGTTTGTTTGACACACAATGCCAATGTCTTCTGTTGTGTTTTATGGGCCTTTTTGTGTAAAGCTTTTGAGGCATCAGGAGAAAATTGAGGAGCTTGAGCAACAAAATGCTCTTTTACGAGAGGGGCTGAACAGTGAGCGCGACATTGGCAACAGAGCTATCCAGGATCATTATGCTAGACTTGCTAACTTGCACCAACCAAGTGATCGTGCAATTTGTTTTTCTTGTCGGAGACGGGCTCGCCGAAGAACCTGACAATGTCAGTCATTTGATGCTTCCCTCAATTATATTTGGGAATAGAAACAGGAGCATTTTGGTTGAAACTGTGCCTGCTGCTTTGTATTTGTGTTCTTCTGAACTGTTGCATGTTGTACCAGTTTCAAGCTGAAGTGTGGAAATGCTTTTGTTTCTTGCCAATCATGGCAGAACAAACTGCTAGTTTCAAGAAGGTATAAGTGCAGCCTGTGATCATAGCCTAAGAAGTGCCATGTGGGTGCACACATGTGATGATGATTTGTCATGGTTTTTGAGAATGTGCTTAGACTATGCCCCAAATGAAGGAAGGATTCCCTCAAGCTGAGCTCCTTGAAACTTGACCCAAGTAGAGTTTCACATGGATGGTAGGATAGGAGTCTCTTTTTCCAAGTCATGAGAGCATGGAATGAAGGATAAACGGAATGAATGATTCTTCCATTTTGTGACAGGCATAGTAGTAGTAGTACTACAGCTAACCTGTGATCCTGTTATCTGTCAGATTGTGGCATCCATTAAGGTTGAAATGCCAGAATCTTCAGCTCTGCTGAGTAGTGGAATACTCAAGGTGATGAGGTGGGTGCAGGATTGTTGTGTTCCTATAGCCCTCATGTTTGTTGGTAGGATAACTTGCACACCATTTTGGATGTGGTAGACATTGGTAGAGCCTGACAAATTGGGTGTGGGTGGATCCTCCTCTAATGAGATTATTTAAGACCCTTTAGATAATAAATCCTCCATTAGAACTCAAGCTAAAAACTAAACTGCCTGGGACTTTCATGAGAACACCCTTCAGTCTCTTGATTAGTTCCAATATAGTCTTTGGTTTCCAGGCAAAACCTATTGCCAAGTGTCCACCTAGCAGCATCCCCAGTAGTACTCAGTATGTCACCCTGCAAAAATATATCTCATGTTCAAGTTCAGTTTCTGAAAGTGGGACTGCAAATAGCTGGGAGACTACTAATAGCAAACCACCTAGACGAATCATTGTGATTGACCAATTGGAAACAGGGAGCAGCAATGGGATCATTTTTATTAAAGTCTTCTCTCAAAGGTGAAAACATACTGCAAATAGCTGGGAGACTACTAATAGCAAACCACCTGGACCAATCATTGTGATTGGGCAATTGGAAACAGGGAGCAGCCATGGGATCATAGTCTAGCACCTTATTAAAAGTATTGTTTTGCTTTTCATGTTTATGGGTGTGAGTTGAGAAACAATCAATACATTCTGTTGAATTTGTTAAAGATTGCTAAATACCCAAATATGGGGTATGGGTGAAAGTTTTTAAAAAATGTAAATCACATTTAAGATTTATTTTTTAGTGTATTTTGAGATACCTTTATAAATACTATTTTTTCCGCCATAGAGGAGGAGGCACCTTATGTTTTGAAAGTGATAGAAGCTTATATTGTATTATGTTCATCCTTACAACTTTTTGAAAATACAGTTTAAGAAAAAAAAGACTTAACATGTCTTTTGTGCTCATTAAGGCCCTTTCAAGAGGCTGCAAATCAAAATATATATACCACCTTCGGCTAGCTATCATCTCAAAAGCTTGTTTTACATTAGGAATTAAAACCAATGTTCAACCCAAATCCAACATTCCTATTGGTGCAAAAGTTGAAATCAGCCCCAAGGGCTTTATTCTAGGAATGAAGGTTGACATAAAAAAAAATAAAAATCAATCTACCCCAAGTTATTAATAAATGCTGAACATTATGGCCTTGTATTGGCCCCAAGGCTAAAAAAAAAGGATACCATAAAATTTGGGTGGCCAATTTGCAATCCAAAAATGCTAAAAGTTGGCCCCAAGTTTTTTTGGCCTTGACTCCTAGTGCAAAGTGGGTCTTAAATGGTATTTTTATATTGATAATGTTGTCCTACTTGGGCTTTACCTACCACATAATGGTTGCAAATGGATGATGCACAAGTGTCAGTCACATAACCATCCCTTGTGAAAAATTTCAATGTTTTGATTGCTTACGTCATCCATCCAAATTACAACCTATAACCTTCACTAGTAACCTACTAGTTAGCACAAGGTATCACCCTTGGCTTTCATTGCCCCAATGATTTCATAAACTTTCATTGTTTGGATGAACATTTCATATTCATTTTACATGGATGAAATGTAGGCATTTCAATTCTCACAAAACATGGTTATGTTTGGTAACCAATTTTCATTCGTTGGTTTATTTAATCCATAGCCCAAATTAAGTGAAATTTAGTAATTTAGAAAAATTTCTTTGACTTTATAAATCCTTACAATTTTGTTTAATGAATGTCTTTGTAATTTGATATAATTAGATTATTATTTATGTAATTGTATAAAAGTTAAATTTGGTAATTTACTTGATGGTTGGATTTTATAATTAAAGTGTATTGACTCATATATAATAATTCATATATAAAATCATGTGAAAAGTTTTTGTCACATTGATGTGCATTGATTCACATGTGATAATTCATGTGAATTTTTTTAAATATTAATATGCATGTTGGATCATATTAAGAATCATATGATGTGTAATTTATTTATTTTTAAATGTTTAATTTTTTTTGGGTTGATTATAAATGAATGTTTATGACCTTTGGAAACACCTTCACTTAAGGAAAAACAAGTTGTATGAGTGCAAAATTTTATAGAATAAAATTATGAAAGAAATTAAAATTTTAATCTTAAATATTTTTAACATAGTTTATATGTGTATGAAATCCATGAAAAGAGAATGATGTGACATATTAGTTATACATAGAAAATAAAAAGATGAAAAAATATTTGTGCAAACAAGAACATAAATTTTCATAATTATATAATAAATATAAATAATTTCAATCTTAAACCCACTTGTGATTTACATGTTCATGCAATTTTTCTTGTTTTCTTTGAATTTTCAAATCATGTGTAATAGGTACATGAAAATGGAACCACCAACACCCATGATCTAGTGATGCATTCACTTGATTTAACATCAAGGACACAATATTAATTCAATTGAAAATTTCATAAGTTAGATGTAGCATGAAGACAATATTTTATATTGGAAATTAAAACAACTTCTATTGAACATTTTGTTCTTGCAAATTTAAGTATAATGAATTCCAATTTGGAAAACTTTTCATTTCCATTGACGAGTAATCAAAATTGGTATAACATGATTTTATTTTATTTTTTGAAATCCTTCATATGGTCGTCCATGGACGATTCCAAAGACGATTGCAAAAATAACTATCTCATTCTCAAGCTTAACTATGTCTTTTTATAATTAAAATTTAAAATAAATATCTCTCATTTTTCTTTTAAAATATTTTCATTTTATAATTATCTCACTTTTTTTTCCCATTCATCAACATGGATTTATTTATTTTATAAAATTAACATTTTTCTTTTCATTTCCAGAAAATGTATATTAACTTAAATTAAACTTGACATTTAACATAAATAATGATGAATTATTGAAAACCATATGAAAGGCCAAAGCCAAGGTGGGCTCGATTCCAATAATGCCCCTGGCTGAGTCAATTTATTTTTTGAGTGATGGGCCAATCAAATTGACGATTTAAATGATTGCTGGTCTGACACTTCTGATCGTTTTTTTTTGGGGGAGAAATTTCACCAAATGATGACCTTTTTTTTTTTTAGTTTCAAAGTGGCAAAATTTAAGTGTTTTCTGTTGCCAAAATCCTAATTTTTTTGGCGAGATTCTATACTAAGTTCCAGCAGGTACGTAGCCCAAAATAAAGAAGGAATGCTAAGTGTTTTGTTACTTTCATATTTTCTAATAGCCAAACATGGTTAAATCATCTTATGGAGGATCGCCATTTGGGCTACATTACAAAATCGAAAAAAAAAAAAAAACCCGGGTCACGGTCACCGACTCCTCCCACTAACTGAAAGTGACCGTCAGTGAGGAACGCCTCGTTAGGTACGCGTCGTCCCTGATTGTTTAGCGTGGTATCCAAGATCCTCAAAACGCCGGCGCTAGACTACCCAACGTTGTTGCTTAATAAATGCCCACTGCAGTTACTGTTGTATTCTCTAGACGTGTAGGCGCCAGTGTTTTCGCCAAAAAACAAGTCGCCACTTGGCGACCGAAGAAAAAATAGAGGGCCTGCGATTTTCTGTAAAGGATTTTCTGGGGAAAAATCCTCCCAAATTCGCCAGATTTCTAGGAAAAACAACTGTTGAGATCGCCATATTTAGACGACTATAAAGGTCCTTTTGCAAGTTGCCAGTATTCTACTGTTTTTTTCTGACCTGTAGCCAGATTTTGGCTAAGTCCTCTTGTGGAGTATCGCCACTTCACCTACCTCATGAAATTGGGGGAAAAAAAAACCCCCCTGGAACTTGGCGAACTTATTAGTTTAGAAGACTTGTTTTACACTCGGGGCGGGGACAGGGAGCTTAGGGCTGTTTAAAAATAACCTTTTAACCAAAAATTGTTGCGATCTGGTTTAGGGAAAGTAAGAGAAATTTTTATTATATGCAACATATAATATTGTTATAAAAAGAGGCTCTCTACATTTTTGTGGATTCTATAGTAGAGTACCCCAAAATGTGCCTCCGTTACCTTTTGGGAGGCCTATGCCCCATAGAAACTGTCTACCTGATATTGTCCCTTGACCCGTAAGTCTTGACACAAGGTTAGAATTCTAGCTCTTCTAGAGTGGTATTTCACTGTGTCATTTTGCATTTAGAACCTCTCGAAAGGAGCGATATGGGTTTACCAAGTTTTGTGCAATGTATCATTTCTCTCAACAAAAAAGACCTAAAAAAAGCCTGATGGAAATGGTGGTATCAAAATCAAAGAAAGATATAACCTTT